>JFJP01037093.1_pt1 | contig 72158 bp, 112 predicted proteins | sample 431651 | NCBI WGS metagenome assembly JFJP01 (sample SAMN02602958, study PRJNA72255) | Microbial mat metagenome, whole genome shotgun sequencing project. | biome: fresh water; feature: sink hole; material: water; isolation source: purple microbial (photo- and chemosynthetic) mats found in... | reverse complement strand
AAAATCAATAATTAAAAATACATGGGGTAGAAAAATAATTATTGAAAACAAACAATTTATTGTAAATTCTTCATTTGAAGAAAAGTTTATACTAAAATGTTATGAATTATCAATCTTAATAAAAAGAGGACCTTTATTAAAATATATTTGGGATGAAAAATCAAGAATATATTTTGTAGATTTTGAAATAATAAAAAATAATAAAAAATATTTGGTTGAGTTAAAAGGAACACATAAATGGTATTATGAAGAACTAAATAATGGCAAACTGTATGCTAAAAATGATGCTGCTAAAGCATATATAATTAAGAATAATTATGAAGATTTTATATTTATATTAAATAATGTAAAGTTATATGAAAAAATACTTGAGGAGTTATAAGAATGATAAAAAACATTAGAAAGACAAAAAAGAAAATGGTAGATTTTTACTATGAAGGGCTCTCATTAAAAAATGAGGATAATTCATTTTTTGAAGTTGCTCCATTAATTTCAACAAATTTAGGTTATTTTCCAATAACTGGTGTTTATAGAAGTAAGGATGAAAAACTTACAACTATAAAAACAAAAGATTATTTTCTCAATGTTGTTAAAGATGATCATACTTTTTTGCAGTATGTTGAGAATAAAGAACCTATTTGGAAAAATTTAAAAGAATTAAATATTGGTGATAAGATTATTACATTATCAGGAGCTCAAGAAATTATTGAAATTATTGAGGCAAATAATGGTAATGTTTTTGATTTTAGAGTTGATCCAACACATGCTTATTTTACAAATGGAATATTGAGTCATAACAGTATGATTGCTCTCTCTATGATGAGAGAACCAACAATTGATCTTATTGTTTATTTTGATTCTGAAGGTGGTGGTATTAGTGAAGACTTTGCAGACTTTTTAGGTATTGATTCTTCAAAAATACTTTATCAAGCAATGTCAACTATTGAAGAATTAAAAGCAAAGATGGGACTTGTTATTGATATTGTTGAAAAGAATAAAACAAAAAAGAATGTCCTTATGATTATTGACTCTATCTCAATGCTTACAACAGATCGTGAGCTTGATGAAAAAGGTGGAGCTGATATGGGTAATAAGGCAAAGCAAACACGTGAGTTCTTTAGATCTTATATTCGCAAGATGCAAAAGATGAATATTGCTTGTGTTATGACTGGTCACCTTACTTCTACAATTGGTGGATATGGTCCAAGTAAAGAAGTTACAGGCGGAACTATTCTTCAATATGCTCCATCTGCTGAAGTTAGATTTGCTAAAGTAAATGCTGAGAGTGAAATTGAAAAATCAGCTCTTGGTGCTACAATGATAAAGATTAGAGCCGAAATGGTAAAATCAAGATTTGGAACTTTGGGTAAAAGAGTAAAGTTTGATCTTGATATGGAAAGAGGCCTAGATCCTTATGCAGGTTTGTTTGATATTCTTAGAGATTATGAAATGATTACGCCTGTAAAAAAGGATTGGGATGCTCAATTACTTGCTAAAGAAATGGGTAAATCATCAACTGGTTGGTGGGCTTTTACACCATGGAAGAATGAAAAACTTAAATCAACATATGATCAAATTATTGAAAAGGATTTATCCAAGAGTGGAAAGTGGAGAGAGAAACAGCTTGGTGAGTTTTGCAAGAATGAATGGTTTTTGAATCTGATTCAGGAATGTCTTGATTCTGTTTTTATGATGGAAAAAGCAATTGATGAAGTTGTTGAAGACAAGGAAGCTGAAGAGATTATTGCAAGAGAGGTTCAAGAGGTAGAATCTGGTGAGCCAGTAGAAAAAACCTCTAAAAAGAAGAAAGGTGATCAAGCAACGGCATAGTTATATATGGAAGTAGAGAGGGTAATTCCCACCCGTCTTTTAAGGGACTGGTCAGACAGTCCGGCAATGAAATAATTATTAGATAATTCGCCTTTCTACTTCCACATCTTAAAAGAGGATATTTTGAATAAAGAAATTGAAGAAAAATTAAATTTAATAAACGAAGAACTAAAAGACTTAAAACTTCATCTTGTTCCTAAAGAAGAAGTAGAAGGTGTAGTTTGTTCTAATGTTACTAATGAGGACATTCCATTCATTTTGGAACAAATTCCTGATATGAATAAAATAGTAACAGCACATATTGGACTTGGTATTGCAGCCCCTCAAGTTGGAATAAAAAAGAAATTTTATCTTGCACACATTAATGGAGAGTATGAATTATTTTGTAATGCAAAATATTTTCTAGGAAGTGGTTCAAGAAATTCTCATCTTGAGGGTTGTCTTTCTTATCCATTAACAGAACATGCACAAGTTAAAAGATGGAAAGAAGTTATTGTTCATTATGATATGATTGTAAATAATACTCTCGTTCATATGAAAAAGAAATTTAAAGGTATGGAAGCTTTTGAACATCAACATGAAATTGATCATTGTGGAAATGGTGATGGAAAGCCAAGTTTAACAGTTTATATGAAGAGGTAAAAGATGTTTGATAATTTGAATAAACTAGAAGAAGAGTTCCCAAATTATACTTTTGGAACAAATAAAGATGGATTTTTATTTGTTAATGGTTTAAAACTTGAAGTTAATTTAAAAGAAAAATATGAGGATATTTTAAATATTCTTATTAAAAACAAGACAATAAAGAAGGAATAGGTTATGGCATCAGTCACTGTTGGTGAAAAAGAAAATCTTGAACGAGCGTTGAGAAGATTTAAGAAAAAGGTAGATGAAGAAGGTATTCTTAAGGAATATAAAGAAAGAAGATATTATAGGAAACCATCTGTAGTAAAAAGAGAGAAGCTTAAAAGTGCTATTAGAAAAAGTCATCTAAAAAGCAAAGAAGCAGAAACCTTGGAAACAGGAAGATCTTCAAGATAATAAAAAAGGAGCATTGCTCCTTTTTTAATCTAAAAATATATGTATAATAGTAGAGTATAATAAATTAGAATCTATATCTTCTGGAGATAACTCTTTAAAAAGAACAATTTTATTTTTATTAAACTTTGAATCTGAATATTCATTTCTATATATCATTGTTTTTCTATTACTGGTTGAAGATGAAAATCCCCATGTAGCTGAATCTTTTTTATATAATATAAGTGGGATATGTATTCTATTGTAATGATTTCCATTATTATCAAATAATTCATATATATGGAAAGCTTCGATTTCATTAATATTTTTCATAAACCATTAAAAAGCAACTCTGAAGAATATCTTGTGCATTTTGCTCCTCCATAAGGTTGATATTTATACTTATATTTATTTACAAATGTTGCACCTCTATCTGTTTTAACAGCATCCCAATCTTTTAAAATAACACTATCACTTGCATCTTTAAAATGTATTTGTTTTCTATATTCATTTAATATTTCTGTTTTACTATATTCTACCAATACTTTATCACCATACTTTTCTTCTAATAATATATCAAAAACCTCGCAAGAATCATCTAATGAAATAAATTCAGTATGAGTATGAGCACCTGATGAATCACCGCATGTTCCAGCAGATCCAAGGACCCAATCTCTTTCAAAACTTGAGCCTTTTTTTAATCTTTCTAATGACCAAGGAACAATATCCTTTTTAGGATCCATGTGAGCTATTTTCATTGCAAACTGATATTTATCATTATAAAGGGTTATCAACGTTCCATAACTGGTATATTTACCATTTCTATCTTTATATTCAACAATATTAGATCTATTGAAATTAAATGGACAAATAACAACATCCTTTGTATTATTTGTTTCACCACCTCTGGCTCTATCAACACCAGTATGAAGTCTAACATATCCCCATTCCATTTTTTTATTAATAATTTTAAAACCTTCTGAGATGCCAAAAGGACAAGTATTTTTGGCTCCTTTTCTATAATTTACATTTTCAAATTTGAATCCACCAGAGTCGTATTCTTTCATAAATTCTTCATATAATATATGATCAGCACTTTTAACTATAATATTTGGGTAAGATTGATCAACTTTGCTAACTGTTGCAGTTTGGAAAGATTGAGTTAAAGGTAAAGATATTATTGTCTTTTTTTTCTTTTTTAACTTGTTTTTTGCATATTTTACAAGCATTATTATAGGGCTTACTATTACTAAAATGATGCCTGTTAGAATTAAATAAATAAAAATTGTGTCCATTTTATCTCCTTATGTTCTTGTATTTATATTATCTTTACAATTTTATATACATAGAATGCATATTTAATAACACTAATGGAGATAACTGATGAAAATTTTTGTTGATATGGATCACACTTTAAATAAACTATATGTGACATATAATGATTACTATAATAATATATTTAATATAGATCCTGGTTTAAAAAGGGAAAATTTAACTAACTATCAACTTGATACTTTAATAGGAACTGATATTGAAGTTGAAAAAGAAAGAAAATGCCAGATTTTTAATATTCCTGGTTTTTGGAAGAGTATTCCTATTTATGAGAATGCAGCAAGAGTTATGGAAGACTTGTATAAAAAACATGATGTGTATATTGTAACCGCTCCTTGGGTTGATGCACCAGAGTGTTATTTAGAAAAAAGAAGATGGGTAGAACATCACCTACCATTTTTTGATGTAAATAAGATCATTTTTACAAAATATAAATATTTATTACATGGTGATATTATTATTGATGATTGCCCAGAGTTTTTAGTAAATAATTCTTGCAGATGGCAAATTAAAATGAATTATCCTTTTAATGAAAACATGGTAGCCTTTGATGCAGAAGATTGGAATGAAATAAAAGTATATGTTGATGAAATAAATGAGATGGAGAAAAAATATGGAAGAAACACTTAGTTTTGAACTTGAGATAAAGAAATCAAGATATAGACATTTTAAAGGTGGGTTATATGAAATAATTGGTTCAGCATTCAATGCTGAAGACCAAAAACCAATGGTTATTTATAAATCACTTCAAGATTCTAAAGTATGGGTAAGACCTTTACAAGAATTTTTTGGAAAAGTTGAAACAGAAGATTATAATGGATTAAGGTTTATAGAGGAGGATTTATGACACTACAAGAATCATTCATGGAAAGAAATGATTTAAAGAAAAAGATACAAAGAACTTGGACAGAATTACAAACAGTAATTATTTTTCAAGAAGGAAGTGAAGTTCAGTTTGATGCAGTAAAAAAACTTGAAGAATTAAAAATTCTCCATAATGAACTTTTTGACCTTAACGTTAAGATTGATACTGCTAATAGAGTTAATATTGAAAAGCTCCAAAAGTTAAAATATCTTGATGAAGAAATAGTAACTTATACAAACATAATGACTGCTCTCCTTTCATGGAAAAAGCATGGAACAATTGGTTATAGTGATGAAGTTGTTGTTCAAATAAAGGCTTTTGATTTTAATGAAATTAAAACAGAACTTGAAAGACTTGAAAATGAGAGAAGGAAGACGGATAAAGAACTTCAAAAGTCTAACTGGCAAACAGAAATTTAAATTTTAGGAAAAGAATAGACTAATTGTTATTGAATACAGATTATATCAAAGGTGAAAATGATATCAGACGAATTAAAACTTATAATAAACTAAAAGAGTTTGATACGTTTTTTAAAGTTAAAAACTTAAAACTATAAGATTTCTTATGTATTTAAATTTCATGCAGTTTATTCTTTTCCTTTTTTTTTGCATATATAGTAATATGAGTAAATACTTTTCATCGGACTGGCACCTTTCACATACAGGAGTTATAAAATTTTCAGATAGACCATTTGAGAGTATAGAACAAATGGATGAAACAATTATAACAAATATAATTTCTCCTTTAAAACCAAAGGATGAATTTTTCTTTTTAGGAGATTTATCTTGGAGTCACGAAACAACATTCAAGTTTTTTGAAAGATTTCCAAAGGATGTTAAATTTCATTGGATATTAGGAAATCATGAAAAAGGTTGGGAACAATTTAAAAAGAATTGTTCATCAATTTCATCAATCAGTGAAACAAAAATTGGTGATAATTCAGTTATTCTTTGTCATTACCCAATGATAACATGGAACAAAAGTCATTATAATTCATGGCAATTATTTGGACACCACCATATGAAATCTAATGGATGGCAGGAATTAGAAAATAAAGTTGTTGGCAAAGCTCTTAATGTAAATATTGAGTTTCATAATTATAAACCATGGTCAGAAGAGGAGATAATAGAATATATGAGCCATAGACAAGATAATTGGGATTTAATTAAATGAAAGATTGGATTTATAAAGAAGGCAAAATAATTGGACATAAATATTTTAATCTTCAAATAGGCTGGGCAGAAGATAGCACTTCTATTTTTGATTTTAGTGTCTCATGGTCTTGGAAAAGAGACCATGCTGGTTTGGATATTTTATTTAGTTGTTTATGTTTTTATTTTATATTTCAAATATATGATAATAGACACTGGTGTGAATCATGTAATAATTGGGAAGAAGAAGCATGTTATTTAGGGAGCTAATATGGAAAAAAATATTCAAGAAATTTTAGCTAAATATCCCCAAGAAATTGTAGATTTGTTTCATACAGATATTACAGTAGATGGCTATGAAGTTGAAACAATTATTGATGAACTTTCTTCATCTCCTTTTGAGAAATTAATAAATAAATTCAAAAAAAAAGAAGATGAAAAAATATATCAAGTGATATTTACATTTAAGAAAAATTAGGGGAAGAATATGTTTTTATTTTTATTAGCATCTTTATGTTTAAATATAATTTTAAGTATAGTGATTTTTTTTATTAAAAATAAAAATAGAGATAAAATTGATGATATTGTTTTTGTTCTTGACAAGATAGAACGAGAAATAAATACATTAAAGAAAAAATATTCATAAAAGGAGATACATTATGAAAGTAAAGATTTCAACACAGTTTTCAGCCAAGGTTCAAGCAACACAATTTAATCCAGTTGAACAAACAGATAATATAGAAATTGAAATGGATGTAAAAGATGATGCAGATTTAGAAGTTCAATATGAAAAGCTACAAAAGTTTATTAGAGGAAAAGTTATTAATAGTGTAATGGAAGGTGTAAAAGAAATTAGAGTTGAAAGAGCAAATTTACTAAATGAATTAGCAGATTAATAGGAGCACAACAATAGATGATAGTAATGAAAATTACTATAGACGATAATCGCTTCATGACAGTAGAAGCCGCTCCTGATGACCTTGATAAGTTAAGTGAATTTTTTACATATCAAGATTATTCAGAGTGTTTTGTTTATGGAAAATTTAAAAAAGAAAAAATAAAACAACGAAAAGTTTTAATAAGAAAAAAGAAATACCCAACAGTTGGACTCCTCCCAATTGGTTTTAAACAAGATTTAGAAGTTTGGCTTTTAAGACTTAAAGCTAAATATAAATTTTATGATAATAGACCTCATAATGGTAATCTTCTAATTAATTGGAATGGAACAGAAGATAAAGAATTAGTATTATCAGATGCTGAGATAGCAGAATCTTTAGGTTATTTAACTCTTTACCCTTATCAAGTAGAAGCAATTAAATCTTGTTTAAATGAAGGGTCAGGAATAATAAAATCCCCTACAGGAAGTGGAAAATGTGTTGTTGGAGATACTGAAATAGAAATAGAATTTGACAGCAATGACATTAATCCTTGGAATGAATCTTTAAAAGTAATTAGAAAAAAAATAAAAATAAAAGAATTATTTGATAAACTTAGATATTATCAAGATGAAAATACTTGGATAGCACCAAAATCTTTAAAAGTTAAATCTGAAAATGGATTTGAAAAAGTTAGTGGTTTATATAAAACAAATAAAAGAGAAGTTATATTTGTTATTGTTCAAGACCCAAAAACCAAAGAAAAATATTTAATTAAAGGTGTTTTAGAACATAGAGTTTTAACAGATTCAGGATGGAAATATTTAAAAGATATAGATGGAAAAATTGATAAAGTTAAAACAATAAATGGTTTTGGAAATGTTTTAATATGGCACAATAATATTACAAATATTGAATCTCAAAAATTAAATATTGAAAATTGTTATGATTTACAAGTAGAAAATACACATTCATTTTATACAAACAATATATTAAGTCATAATACAGAAATGTTTCTTTCACTTTGTAAATTAACAAATATTCCAACTATTATATTTTTCTCACGTATTGCTTTAGCCCAACAAACATTAAAGAGAATGAAGGCTGCTGGTATAGATGCAGGAATTGTTCAAGGGAATCATTTAGATGAAGACCATCAAGTTATCATGGCAACAATTCAATCAGCTCATAAATTAAAAAGAAATGATTATAAAATGGTTATTACGGATGAATGCCACCGCGTATCTGCCGTTCAATATCAAGAGACATTGAATAGTAATATTTTCAGATATAGATTTGGTTTTTCTGCTACACCACTTTCACCAGCTCCAATGGATAAATGGAAGAATGCTCAAGTTAAAATGTGGCTTGGTGGGATAATATACAACGTTAAACCTGAAGAGTTATTAGATAATCAACAAATTGCAAGACCTAAAATTCATATTTGGCCAATTGACAAACCAGGTGGATTAGACGAATATGGGTGGCAAGGTGCAGAAAATCATGGCATAGTTAAGAATGCTCAAAGAAACAAATTTATCAGTAAATTAGCCATGTCTGTAACAGGTCAAGTTCTTATTCTTTGTAAGAGAATTGAACAAGGACAGGAGTTGCAGAAATTAATTCCAAACTCACAATTTTTATTTGGTGATATTGAAGATAAGGAAAGAGAAAGTATTACAAAAAGATTTGATAATGGTGAAGATTTTATATTAATAGCTTCTACAATTTTTGATGAGGGTATTTCTATTGATAATATAAATCATGTTATTCTTGCAGGAGGGGGTGCTTCATTTACGAAAACACTTCAAAGAGTTGGTAGAGGAACTCGTATTACAGAAACAAAGAAAGAAGTTGATATTCATGATTTTATGGATAATACAAATAAGATTTTGCATAAACATTCAAAAGATAGATTAAAAATATATTATGATTATGGTTATAAAGATATTATTGAACATGATAAAAAAGAGGTTGAAGAAATATTATGAAATATTTAGAATTTAAAATAGGCGAAAAAGATTTAGCAATAGAAGTATCAGATGATTTTAATATAGAACCAACATTAATTAATAAAATAGGGCCTGCAACACTTAATACCCTCCATTCTGATTTAATTGATGGTTTAATTAATTATAGGGGCAAAATGGTAGATGTTGTTGATATAGCGCCGTTATATAAACAAGAAAAATTAAAAAAGTTTGATGGGCTTATTTTTATTAATAATAAAGAAATAAGTTTTGCATTAAAATACGAAGGTTTTCATCGTATCAGTTCAAAATATAATGGGGACATTTTGAATATAAGTGATTTATTAAGAAATCTTGAATCTTAAGTTTTGATGATTTGGTCCTTGAACAGAACCTCCTCCAACAAATTTAATATTTATATTTTTATCAAAATTAGTAATTTTAAAAGACAAGTCTTTTGAGTTATTATACATGTTTATTTGTCTAACATTTTCATTTTGAGAAATTACTTCTTTCATATTTTCAATTATTTCTTCATCTTTATTTAATATTTTTGGTATTTGATAGGCTAAAGCTGCAATAACATATCCATGTCTCCAACTTGCATTTTGGTCATATTTACTTATTGGTGTGAAAGGTGTTGTTCCTATTTTATCATAGAAAGTTGTTAGTTTATTATAAAGGTTTCCATCATCATAATATTCATCTAATTTATCTTTAATTAATTGAAGACATGATTTCTTGTTAGTATCAACGTCATCAACATTTAATAATTCTAATAAAGCTTCCCATGAGTTATCATCTATTATTTTTGTAATAGCCAAATATGTTTGTTCAACTGAAATATTTCCTTTTATTAGGTCAAATATTTTTAATAAAACATTGTCATCTTCTGGTATATCTAAATCATTTTTAACAAAATCATAATAACTATTTGCTATTGATGTTAGTGTAGGAGCTGCTCCTGAAATTGATTTTGCTGAGTAACGAATATTTCCAATTTCATAATCTATTAAAGGCTCATTAGAAGATTTTGGAAAAAAGATAATATCTTTCTCATATTTAGATAACATAATTGCACCTAATATTTCACCAAAATCATTTTGTATATTTTTTTTATCACTATCAGCTACAAGGGATTCATCAAAATCACCTTTATTTATTTTAAACATATTACCAGATTTTACAGATTCTTTATTAGCAACAAGGTCTAATAAATATAATAAATAATTTTGAACATTCTTATCAAAACCTTTTTCGGGTATTTTTTTAACTAATTCATTATAGAGTTCTTTATATTTATAATCCTTTCCTTCTATATTAAATTTATTTGGTGAGAATTCTTTTTTATTTGTTTTCTTTCCAAATCCAGATAAAACAATATATATTCTTGAACCTATAGATGTTACTATTTTTAGTGTAGGAAGAGACCTTGATTTTGAATCAGTTTCCCCTCCTGCTATTTCAATTATATTTGCATTATATCCCATATTTTTTAATGCAATATCAATCCAATTTTTATCAACTGGAGAGTTTTGAACTTGAAGACGGAAATCTTCACCATGCTTTTCATTACCAACTTTAATTCCACTGTTGATAAAAAAATCAGAAAGATTTCTTTTTATTTCTTTTATTTGTTTTCTTTGTTCTGGTGTTGATTCTTTTAATCTTTCAGATGATGTTTCTTCTCTTAAAAGTTCAATAGCCATTCTCTCAAACAGATTCATTCAACATCTCCATATAAATACTATTTAAAAATTTTGATTCTAATTGTGGCTTGTTTTCCATTGAAGGATTTATATAATCCATTATACTACGTAATTTTTCACTACTAAAAGCTTTTTTAGCTTTTTGCCACACTTTTTCTAATGAGATATTGAAATCTTGTTTTGTCCATTCAACCTTTGAATCTTTATTCCAAATTGCTAATACGTCTTCAACTGTTGTAGCTTCTGGGTTAGGGAGTCTATCACTCTTTTCTCCCATTTGACCTTTGTTTTTTCCAGCTTTAAGTTCTTCCATCCATCTTACTTTAATAAAGATACCACGATTTATATCATAAACATAAGAGTATGTAAGGTCAGGATGTTCTTTTTTAAATTCTTTTAATGCTTCTTTATTTTCTTGATTTTTAATTTCATGTATTTTTGTAAATCTTGTTATACTTGCAAAAATAATTGATAGGTCAGAACCAGAGTATTTTGATTGACTTTCACCTGGTGCCCAATAAGTTGCTGAAAGGAATTCAACATCTCCAAACATTAAATCAACTTGAACTTTTTCTCCTGAATCTGTTCCATCATGATTAAATATTGGAAACTCTGTATATATTTGTTTTAAACCTTTATTTACTTTATGTCTGATTCCTAATGAAGTTAGTTTATCACTTACTGTTTGTAAGTCTAAATCTGTTTTTATTGCTACATCTATATCACCACTTGTTTCTTTTTTCCCCAAAGAACCGATTGTTTTATATTGAGCTTTAGGGTCTATATTTTTTATAACATCTTTAATATATTTATCAAATGTAGATTTAATTTTTCCAACTTGAATACGTGAGGCATCCATTGCAGCTCCACCTTCTAACAACATGTCTATATATTGATTGAAATCCATAATTACTCCTAATTTAACCTAATGGATAAATAGACATTGGGACGTTTTCAACTCTAAGAGAATTTCTCTTGTGTTGTGATATAGAAGAGATGGCAACAACCTGATACTCTCCTAATACTCCAAACAATTTATCTTTATTAGGACGTCCCGCTCCACTAATCATTATATGATTCTACATAATCTTTTAAATCTTGTTCAGTTGCAACTCCAAAACTAATTCTTTTTATCCAGGCAAATCCTGTGCCTGCTCCTGTTAAAGTTGCAGACACAACGGCCCATTTACCAGCAACCCATTGAGAAGATTCGCTATTTAACATTACATATTCTACTGGTCCCATTATATATCTCCTTTTAAATCATACCAATCATCATAATCTATCTTTCCACTAAATAACAAATCAAAGTAATCTTTTGGTGATTTATCTAATTCTTTTAATTTATTTGTTTTATCATAATCACAAATTCTTAATCTATTACCATATACCATATTTGAATATTTAATATACATTATCTTTATAAGATTTTCTTGAATAATCAAACCTTCATAAGAATCATCCCATTTATCTAAAAAACCATAATATATTTTACCAATCATATTTCATTTCCATTTTTATACATTATTGATTTTATTAATTTACCTTTATTATCCCATTCTTTCCACTCACCATCTCTTTTACCATTTTTATAAAAACATTTTACATATAATTGTCCATTAATATACCATTTCTTATATTCACTATCTTGTTTACCATTTTTAAAATAACAACATAAACCTAATTGACCATCATTATGCCATAATCTATATTCACCCTCTCTTTTACCATCTTTCCAAAAACATTGTTCATATATTTTACCATTCTCGTGCCACTCTTTATATTCACCTTCACCTTCTGTTCCATCCATCCATAAGCCACTAATCATAGTATCTTCAGGGTTAGTAAATAATTTTTTAATTTGTTCATGCATTATCATATTTCAACTCCATCCTTGAAAATTATTGATTTTATTAATTTACCTTTATTATTCCACATTTTAAATTCACCATCTAACCTTCCATTCTTATAATTACGTTCTGTTTCTAATTGACCATTCTCATGCCATCTTTTATACTCACCATCTATATAATTATTTTTATAAAAGCAATGTTGAGATAATTGACCATTTCTATGCCATTCTTTATGCTCACCTTCACCTTTCACTCCACTATACCATAAACCATAAAACATAGTTTCTCTTGGAGAAGTAAATAATTTTATTATCTGTTCATGCATCATACTTCTTTACCATACTTATAAGTTTTTGATTTAATCAATTTACCCTTATCATTCCATTCTTTACGAATACCATCTAATTTATCATTTTTCCAAAAACAACTTGTTTCTAAATTACCTTTATCATTCCATAGTTTATACTCACCATCTAATTTACTATTTTTCCAAAAACATTGTATATTTAATTGACCATTCTTAAACCACTCTTTACTTTCACCTTCTCTTTTACCATTTTTATAAAAAGCAATTTCATATATTTTACCATTCTCGTGCCACTCTTTATATTCACCTTCACCTCTTATACCACTAAACCATAATCCACTAATCATAGTATCTTCAGGGTTAGTAAATAAATCTTTGATTTGTTCATGCATTATCATATTTCAACACCATCTTTATAATTTCTTGAATCTACTAACTGACCTTTTTCATTCCATGCTTTATATTCACCATCTTTTTTTCCATTTTTATAAAACATATGCATAAATAATTTACCATCATCATACCAGTGTTTATACTCACCTTCTAAACTTCCATCTTTATATAAAAAATGTTTCCATAATTGACCATTATCAAACCATGATTTATATTCACCATTATATTTATTATTTTTATAAAAACAATGAACATTTAATTTCCAATTATCAAACCATTCTTTATATTCGCCTTCTTTCCTTACACCACTATACCATAAACCACCCATCATAGTTTGTTTAGGAGAAGTAAATAGAGATATAATTTGTTCATGTCTTAAATTCATATTTGTTTATCATCCTTGAACATCATAGAGCCTATTTGTTCACCTTTATTATTCCATTCTTTATATTCACCACTTAACTTGTTATTTTTATAAAAACAATGTTTAAACATTTGTCCATTATCAAACCATCTTTTACATTCACCTTCTCTTTTACCATCTTTATAAAAACTAATTTCAGATAATTGACCGTTCTCATGCCACATTTTATATTCACCATCTTGTTTACCATTTTTATAATAAATTTCATAATATACATGACCCTTATAATGCCAACTTTTCAATAAACCTTCTCCATATGTTCCACTATACCATAAACCATTAACCATTGCTGATTCTGGAGAAGTAAATAAGTCTACAAGTTGTTGTCTATAATTCATACTTTTTTACCATCCTTATAAAAAGTATGAATATCTAACTCACCATTTTTATTCCATACTTTACACTCACCATCTTTTTTATTGTTTTTATAAAAAGCATGAGTATATAATTGACCATTCCGCCACCATAATTTACATTCACCATTTTTTTCTCCACCTTTATAATATGAGTGTTCACATAATATACCATTAACAAACCATTGTTTGAATTCACCCTCTCCATATATCATACTAAACCATAATCCATTTGTCATTGTTTTAAGAGGAGAAGTAAATAAGTCTATAATTTGTTGTTCTGCAAATGTCATTTTATCTCCTTTACTAACGCACCATTTTTATATATCTTATGTGCTAATAATTTGCCATCGTCTCGCCATGTTTTATATTCACCATCTCTTTTACCATCTTTATAAAAAGAGTGTTCACGAAGTTGACCATTTTCATGCCATCTTTTATACTCACCGTCTATACCATTATTTTTATAAAAACATTGTTGAAATAATTGACCATTTCTATGCCATTCTTTAAACTCACCATCCTTCTTTCCATTCTTCCAATAGGTGCGTTGAAATAATTGTCCACTATCATCCCATTCTTTAAATTCACCTTCTCCATATATGCCGCAATACCATAGACCATCATACATAGTTTGTTGAGGATTAGTAAATAAATCAATGATTTGTATATGCATTACATTCATTTTATCACCTTTACAAATTTACCATTTTTATATATTGAACGTATTATTAAATTACCACTACTATCCCACTCTTTTGATTCACCATCTTCTTTTCCATTCTTGAAAAAACAATGAAGTGATAATTGACCATTCTCATACCACTCTTTATACTCACCTTCTAATAGTCCATCTTTATGAAAACAACTATTTTTTAAAACTCCATTATAATACCATATTTTATATTCACCATCTAAATTATCATTCTTATAAAAAGTATGTTTTAATAATTTACCACTTTTATACCACTGTTTATATTCGCCTTCATCTTCTATACCACTAAACCATAAACCACCAGTCATTGTTTCAATAGGAGAAGTAAATAATGATATTATTTGTTCATGCATTATCATACTATCTTTTCTTTTATTCTACCGTTTTTATATATTGAGTGCTGTCTTAGTTTGCCTCTTGCGCCCCATTTCTTATACTCACCTTCCAAAATTCCACCTTTATAAAAACCATGTGATTCTATTTTTCCATCATTACTCCAGATTTTAAACTCACCATCTTTTACTCCATCTTTATAAAAACATTTTTCCATAAGTTTTCCATCATCATACCATGATTTATATTCACCATCATAATCTCCATTTTTCCAAAAACAATGTACTGATAATTGATCTTCATCATACCACTCTTTATATTCACCATCAAACTCTATGCCACTAAACCATAAACCACCTATCATAGCCATTTCTTGATTAGTAAAAAAATCTCTAATTTGTTTGCGCATTACATTCATACTTATTTACCATCCTTAAAAGTTCCTGAATCCATCAATTTACCTTTATCATCCCATTCTTTATATTCACCATTTAATTCATTATATCTATAATAACAAAGAATATACAATTGACCGTTAGTATACCATTGTTTAAATGGACCATTTTTTCTTCATCTTTATAAAAACAACTTTCACGTTGCTGACCATTTCTATACCATTTTTTATATTCACCTTCTCTTTTACCACTCATCCAAAGTCCATTATATAATGTTTCTTCTGGAGAAATAAATAATGATATTATTTGTTCATGCATTATCATACTTTGTGACCATCTTTATAAAATTCATGTCTTGTAATTTCACCTTTTATATTATAATATTTAAATTCACCGTCTAATTCATCATCTTTATAATAACAATGAATAAGTAATTTACCACTGTCTCGCCACTCTTTATTCTCACCTTCTAATAGTCCTTCTTTATAATAACAAACTGTGCTTAATTGACCATTTTCATGCCACTCTTTATATTCACCTTCTTTATTTCCTTTTTTGAAAAAACAGTGTTCACGAAGTTGACCATTCTCATACCATCTTTTATAATCACCATCTTTTCTGCCATTTTTATAAAAACATTGAGTATCTAATTTACCATTTTCACTCCACACTTTATATTCACCATCTAAATTACCATTTTTATAATATGATTGTTCATATAATACTCCATTTTTATTCCATTGTTTATACTTGCCTTCACCCTTTGTTCCATCCATCCACAATCCAATATTCATAGTTCTAACTGGAGATTTAAATAGATTTATAATTTGTTCATACATTATCATACTACTTCTCCATTTTTAAAAATTGCTGAATTTTTTAATTTACCTTTATCATTCCATTCTTTATATTCACCATCAAATTTACCATTTTTATAAAAACCATGTTGACATAATTTTCCATTTTCATACCAAGATTTATATTCACCATCTCTTTTATCATTTTTTAAAAAATATTGTATATATAATTTACCATTTTCATACCATTTCTTATATTCACCATCTAATTTACCATCTTTAAAAAAACAATGTTGATATAATTTACCTTTATCATTCCATTGTTTATATTCTCCTTCTAACTTATCATTCTTATAAAAACAATGAATTTCTAATTGACCACTTTCTAACCATTTTTTATATTCACCATCTTTTTTATTATTTTTATAAAAACGTTGTGTATATAATTTACCATTTTCCCACCACTCTTTATATAAACCTTCACCTCTCACACCACTAAACCATAAACCGGCTTCCATAGTTTTAATTGGAGAAGTAAATAAATCCTTAGTTTGTTCATGCATTATCATATTTCTCTACCATTTTTATAAGTTGTTGATTTAATAAGATTACCTTTCTCATCCCATTCTTTACGAACGCCATGTCTTTCAGCATTTTTATAAAAACAATGATATTCTAATTGACCATTATCAAACCATCTTTTAAGTTCACCTTCTTCTTTACCATCTTTAAAAAAAGCATGAACAAGCGATTTACCATTACTATGCCAACTTTTATATTCACCATCTCTATTACCATTTTTATAAAAAGTATGAATAGATAATTGACCATTTCCCCACCATTTCTTATATTCACCTTCTCTTTCTCTACCTTTATAAAAACAATGTTGATATAATTGACCACTATTATACCAAAATTTATGCTCTCCTTCACCTTCTGTTCCATCCATCCATAAGCCTTTAGCCATAGTTTGAAGAGGATTAGTAAATAGTGATATTATTTGTTCATATTTAAAATCCATATTATCCCCTCTTTAAATCAATTCTCATCATTTTAAGAGCATTCTTCATTCTATCCTTCATATCATCTGCAACATCAGAATAATATTTATCAAAATTTGTTATTCTATCTGTTAAATAAGTAATTGCTTCTTCTTTTGTAATTCCATTTTTCTCAAAAGATTTTATAACTTTATCAGCATCATGAGATGGTTTCCAATCTTTTTCATGAATGGCTGTAAATACATCTTTATCTATTATTTTTGTCATTTCACCAGATTTGTTTTTTAAAACTATTCCTTCGTGAGAGTATCCATCAGAAGGTATATAACTTCCTTCTTTTACTTTTCTTACGAATTGTTTTAATAATTGTTCTTTTATATTAAGTTTTAATTTTAAAGCTTTATTTCTTACAAGCTGTATCATTTCACTTTTCTTGCCAATAGCCTTCATACCAATAATATCTATATTTCTAAATCCTTCTGTTTCAGCCTCTAAAAAAGCCTCTAACTCTTGCAACTCTTGATTAATGTTTATATCATATTTTTTAGGGTCTATTACCTGAGTTTTACCAAAAGTCCATGTTTGTTTAACATTCACCTTTTTTAATTCTTCAACATCAATCTCTAAATTAACTACATCTGTATGAACTACTTTCTTGTTTAAAATATCTGCCAACTCTTCATTATTTAATATAACTAAATAATTAACTCCACCAAAATCATATTTAATACAATTTGGTTTATCACCAAACATTAATTCTGCCGATGCTTCTTGACCAGGTTTTAATACAGACTTAATATCCTCTTTTACTTTTTCTAAAGCAGAATGAGCAGAGGCGGCAGAATTAAAATATAATTTATTCTTTCCAATCCAATCATCAACACTATAAACTCTTTTATCAACTGGAGTAATATCACCTTTAAAGAAGGCATTCTTACCAAATGCTGTATATAATTTTCCACTATCATCTATTCCAATTGCAAGATTAGCAGTTCCATCTAATTTTATTGAAGCCTCTGATGAATAAATTTCTTTAACAAATGATATAAAATCACTTACTTTTAAATCTTCAATATGTGTCATTTCTAATAACATTCTTCTAAAGAAAGACCTTTGACCCTCTGTCATTATAAATTTTCTCATTCTATAAAAATGTTGTTGTATTCCATTTGGAACAAGTTTATTAAACTCTTCTCTATCATTATCCTTCAAGGCTTGTCTTACTCTTGTAGCTGATACATTATCAGCAGAATCCATATCCCTTGATAAAACTTCTATATCTATTTTTGTATCAGAAGGAACATATTCTTTCTCAATTGCTGATTTTATTTGGTCAGTATAAACTTGTCTTCTATCCTCACCACATAAAATTACAAATTCTTTTGAACCTGTTTGGTCTATTATTCTATTTATAATTTGTTCTATATTAGCAAGAGGGGATTGAATAATCATATTATTATGTAATTTACCATTAAAGGCATCATATATAAGTTTTGCTCTCAATGCTCCTGAAAATGGATTTATTTGTATTTCATCTTCCATTCTTTTAGGATTTGCTGATTTTGATAATTTACCCTTTGCCTTCATACCCTTCCAAGCTTCTATATCGCCTTCTTTTGGTAAATCACTTCCATCAACTCTTGCTCTTCTTCTTACATTTGCAGCAATTGAAACTTTAGAGTTTATAATTACAACAAAAGTTTGAGGATATTTTTCTATAGCCTTTTGTATTATCCCATAATGAGCATTTGTTATTGGTTGAAATCTTCCCATTATTATAGCTGTTTTCATATTTTGTCCACCTTAGATTATTTCTATTTTATTATCAGGATATTGCTGAAATATAAACTTGGAACATTTTTTATTTAATTTCATTATTCCATACAATTCATTGATAATTGTTTCATTTAACTTTTTAATCATCTTATTTCTACCTTGTATATAAACATTAATTGAATTAATTTTCTTAAACTTGTATCAGTCACTTTTTTATAACCATGTGCATGTATCCCTTCTACTGAAGTATTATTCTCCATATAATTAATTGTAATAGAATTATATTTTGCGTCAATGTGAAATAATTGAATCTTATCATCCATAAATAATAGAAAAGAATCTATTTCCGGATTTGTTCTTCTATATATCATGAAAAGCAATCCTTTATTATATCATGCAAAGCTACCTTTTTAAATACAAAATTATCAAATATCTCTTCCATAACAACTTCACGAAAATCTTCCATATAATCCATAAAATATCCAAAACCACGTATTCCAAAACCAACAGAATAATATCCTATTTTATCATCATCTAAAGATATAAAATAATTATAAAAACAGCTCTGCCAGTCATTATCTGATGCCTTATACCATGTATTAAACGCTACTCTTTCCATTCATTTATCTTATAGAAATATAAGATTAAAATAGCATAATACAGGCATATTTAATTGTGTTATGGATAGAGAACTAAAGAAAAAAATCAAAAATATAAAGAAAATATCATCTTTAATTAAAAAAAACTTTAATATTATTAAAGAAATAAAGTCTTCTGAATTGTTTTTACATCAACTTGATGATGTTTCAGCATATATAAATGTTGAAATAATAGAGAAAGATGGCATTGAAGACTTGTATATATTTGGTAAAAAAATAACATTATCAAGATTTATAAATGAAGGATGTATTCTTATACTACAAGGAGAAGAGTTTGTTGTACTAAAAAGTATTTGATTTTACAAAAATATATAAAAATGTTTATTTGACTTTATATAAAATTGGCTTTAAGATAATAATAAATGAGAGTGGAGAAAATATGGGCAAACAATCCAAGATTAAAAAAATCAATTTAATTCATTTTCTCATAAATAATAATAACAAGGAGTAGTGTTGTATGGGTGATAATAATAAAAAATGGGAATGGGAACAACCAATATCAAAAGAAATATTTGAAATGAAATATAATATTCACAATCAAGAATCTGTGGAGAAAATATTCGAGGATATATCAACAGAAATTGCATCATGTGAAACAAATGATAAATTCAATCTTGTAAAGGATGAGTTTTATAATCAACTTATTTCTGGTAAATTTATACCAGCTGGAAGAATACTTGCCAATGCAAGACCAGACAGTAAAATGAAGAATTATAACAATTGTTTTACTATTAAAATAGATGATTCAATGGAAGGTATTTATGATGCCCTTAAAGAAGACGCTCTAATTGGTAAAATGGGTGGAGGAGTTGGATTTAATATATCTAACATGAGACCAAGAAATTCATCAATCTCTAAAGGTGGAGAATCATCAGGACCACTATCTTTTACTCAAATATTTGATGCCTCTGCTAAAACAATCCATACAGGTGGAGGGAGAAGAGGTGCACATATTGCAATTATGAACGTTGACCACCCTGATATTGAAGAGTTCATAACAATCAAACAAGGTGATAAAAATAAAGCTCTAACGCAATTTAACATCTCAGTTGGTATTACTGATGCTTTTATTGAACAAGTAAAAAATGATGGTGATTGGGATTTAAAGTTTAAAGATAAAGTTTATAAAACAGTTAAAGCTAAAGACCTATATGATAAGATTACAAAAAATGCATTCATGAATAATGAGCCAGGTATTTTTAATCTTGACCATGTTAATAAAGAAAACAATGGTTATTATATGTATAATATTGAGCAATGTAATCCATGTCTTACTGGTGATACTCTTGTAGCTGTTGCTGATGGAAGAAATTTTATCCCAATCAAACAACTTGCTGAAGAAGGAAAGGATATTCCAGTTTATGCACGTGATGATAATGGAGAGCCCATTATAAAAACAATGCGCAACCCACGAATTACAGGATATGATCAAGATATTTATCAAGTCCTATTAGATGATGGATCAACAATTAAATGTACAGGAAATCATAAATTTAGAATGAAAGATGGAATGTATAAAGAGGCTATAAATCTTCAGTCTGGTGAAAGCCTGGCTGTTTATTCTAAATGGAATACATTAAAAGAAGATGAGTATTCTGAAAAAGATGGATATTGGTTAATGTCTAATGGAAAAAAACTGATAGGAGAGCATAGATTTGTTTATGAACAACTTACTAAGAGTAAAATACCAGAAGGATATATAATACATCATAAAGATTTTAATCCTTCAAATAATTCTGTAAATAATCTTCAAATGATGACAAAAGAAGAACATGATATCATACATGATATTTCTGGTGATAAAAATCCAATGATTCGTTACCCAGAAAAAAACTGGAGGAATGATCCTCAAGCACAACAAAAAATGAGAGAAAAATATCACATTGGCGCAAAAAGATCCCAAGAAACAAAATCAAAAATTAGTCAAAAAGCAAAAGAAAGGTGTTCTACTTTAGAATATAAAGTTAAAGCGTCATCTAATACAAAACAGGCATGGATTAATTTTAAGGATATTTTTGTAACTGGAATAGAAAAAAGAACAAATAAACATTTTAAAGAATGTCAAAAATTAACTGATCTTGAATGTTTTGTTGAAAACAATGTAGTTATGGTTAAAAAGACATGTGAGCACTGCGGTAATGAATTTTCTGTACGTTTTGGCAGAAGAGAACAAGCCTATTGCTCCCAGAGTTGTGGAGCTTTTGAACATAATAAAAAAATGGCAAAAATTTCACATGATAAAGCAAATGAAAGTCATGTAACATCTCAAGATATGATTTTTAATCTTTTTTCTAAATATGTAAATGAAAATAATATTATCCCATCTTGGGCAGAATTTTCTTATATCTTAAATAGTTATGGAATAAATGATCTTAGAACTGCTGGCTTAAGTGGTTCTTATAAAACATTTATTAGCAATATTTTTGACAATTTTAATATAAATCCTATCTCTGTTCAATCTATAAATAAAAACACAAATAATTGCAAAACTACAGTAGCTAAACAATTAATAGAAAATGGAATGATTTATAATCATAAAATTGTTTCAGTAACAAAAATTGGAGTTGATACAGTTTATAATGGTACAGTAGACGATGTTCATAACTTTGATATTATATTTAATCAAACAAAAACTGCATCAGGTAGAGATAAGTTGTTATCCTGTAACACTTTAAATTGTGGTGAAATCTCGATGCCAGAGTATGCCGTGTGTGACCTCGGTGCTATAAACTTTAGTAAATTTGTTTTAAATCCTTTTACTGACGATGCTAAAATTGATTGGGAAAATTTAATTAAAACTATAAAAGTTGGAGTAAGATTTCTTGATAATGTTCTTACTGTGACGGAATATCCATTAGAAAAAATTAAAGATAGGTCTATGGGAGAAAGAAGAATAGGTCTTGGTTTTACTGGATTTGCAGATATGTTAGCTATGATGAAAATAACTTATGGTGAAGAAGATAGTTTAAAGCTTACTCATAAATTAGGTGAATTTCTAAGAAACGAATCTTATAAAGCATCAATAGAATTAGCAAAAGAGAAAGGTCAATTTCCTGTTTTAAATAGAGAAAAATTTATTGAATCTGGTTTTTGCAAGAGACTACCAAATGATATTAAAAAATCAATTCTTGAAAATGGTATTCGTAATATAAATATAAATACATGTGCTCCAACTGGAACTATTTCATTAAGTATTGGTCAAAATTGTAGTTCTGGAATAGAACCAATGTTTTCTCTTTCTTATAAAAGAAGTTATAGAACAGGACTTGGTGATGAAACAAAACAACAAATTGTATATGATAATGCTTGGTTAAAATATCTTGAACATCATTATAATAAAAGTTATATTAATCTTACAGAACAAGAAATAAATTTAGCTCATCCTGATTATTTTATAACAACTACAACAATTAATGTAAAAAAATCTATTGATATACAAGCAGTATGGCAAAAATATATTGATTCTTCAATTAGTAAAACTGCTAATTTATCTCCAGGAACATCTCTTGAAGAATATCAAGATCTTTTTATGTATGCTTATGATAAAGGACTTAAAGGATTCACAACTTTTAATCCTTCTGGAAATTTGAAAGGTATATTAGAATATAATGAGCCTAAAGTAAAAAAAGAAGAATATATAGAAAGACATATGGCACCAAAAAGACCAGATGAACTTCCATGTGATATTCATGAGATTTCTGTTGATAGTAAAAAATGGATGGTTCTTGTTGGTAAACTTCAAGGTTCTTTATATGAAATTTTCGTTGATGAAAACAAAGATGGTTTGATTGATGTAAATAATCATAAAGAAGGTATTATAAAAAAGAATGGTAAAGGAAAATATTCTTTAATTATAAGAAATGGAGTTGAAAAAGTTGTTAAAGATAACTTGGCTGAAACAATGGATGCAACTTATGGTGTTATGGCAAGAATGACCTCAATGGCATTAAGGCATGGAACACCTCTGCAATTTGTTGTTGACCAGATGTCAAAATCTAAACATTTTATGGGATTTGAAAGAGCTGTTTCTCGTGTTCTCAAGAAATATATAAAAGATGGTGAAAGGGTAATGACTGGTGATGTTTGTCCTGAATGTGGAGGCGAAATGAGATATGTTGAAGGTTGTGTTAGTTGCACTTGTGGTTTCTCAAAATGTATGTAAAGGAGGATAATATTAGGGGTAAGAACATTTGTTAATATTTTTAAAATTACACTATATGGTGTATAAGATCTTTTAAAATAAGGAGATATATCTCCAAATAGAATGTCTCCTTAGATAGGGGGAAACTTATGAAAAGTAAGTCTATCAGAAATGAACATCGCCGAGAAAACAAAAGTGTCAGACGTGAATGGAGAAATTGGTTAGAACAACTAAAAACCATTCAAGAAGACGAACTAGATTCTTATGTTGAAAAGAACCCTTCTAAAAGTAATTTACAGAATTTACAATTATCATAATTAAACCAAGCCTAGATATAAAGATAATATATCTAGGCTTTTTTATGTCTAAACTAGGAGAAACAATGAAACCTGACTATAGAACGATGAAATATCTAAATGTTTTTGATATGTATTCAACCATGAATAATGTTAGAACAATTTATAGGATAGATAGAATAGAACTTCTTGATGATATATATCATGTTCAGGTTCAAGTATTTGATTTTCAAACAAAAAAATTTAATAAAACTACCATTAAAAAGTATTCATTAAATGAAGAAGTATCTGTTAGAACAAGTGGACAAGTTTTAAATAGAATATTTAAAGGAAGTATAAATTAGCATATATATTATAGGAGAAATAATGAAAACTATTGATGCATATTGGGAAAGTATATTGAAAATAAATTGCAATTGTATGGGTGGACATGATTATATTGAATTTCAAAGAGATAAATCATATAATGATAATAATGATCAACAAGCATATTATGTCAAGTTTATAGATACTGATGAGTGGGATTTTAAGACAAGATTAAAGACATTTCTAAAAATTAGAAAAGATTGGAAAAAATTTATTGATGGAGATTGTCAAACATATTCTGGTATTGGCATTAACTATAATCAATTAAATGAGTTTTATTCAACTCTTTTTAATGATGCTTTAGAGAATGAAATATTATTAAATGAAGATATTACAAAAATAAACAATTGGAAGCCACAAGAATTTACCAAGTTTATGTGGAAAGATGATAATGCTTTTGATATTATATTATTCAAATCTAAAGAAGATTTTGTTTTAGCAGCCGATATTATTGACAATAAAATAATGGAATTTAAAATGTCATGGGCTTTTCCTAATAATATAAAAAAGAAAAATATAAACAAATATACTAGAAAATTTCTTTTTAATCAAAAAAGATACAAATTTTTATGTCAAGAAAATGAAATGTTTTTATACAAGGATGATATTGTTAACATGTTTTCTGTTATCAACTATATATTAACAAATACAAAAATTGATCAAGGATATAATTTAGAATTATGAAAAAAAGATTATTATATTTAACACCAGTTTTTATTGTGTTTTGTTTTTTATTTTATTTAATATTATGTGTTACTAAATATTATTCTGTGTTAAAATGTACTAATATAAGTTTTGAATATATTATGGCTGTATTTTCTTATCCAAGAGCTATAGTATCAACATTTTTTAGTTTTAGTTTTGTTTCTTTTTTAAATATTTTTATAAAAAACAAAGAAATGTTAGAAAAGCAAAACGAAGTTATTTTATATACTTTAAAAAATCAGGATAAAACAATAAACAGATTTGAGAATTTTGCAAATCTATTGCCTGAAGGATTATATGAAACAGATATGTTTGGAAATATAACATTCGTTACTGATAATCTTTATGAGCTTTTTGATCTTAATAAAAAAGATTCTATATTAGATAAAAATATTTTTGATTTCGTTTCTGTTGAACATGCTGAAATAGCAAAAAAGAACTTTTCTGAAAGAGTTAGTAATGTAGAAAGTTTAGGTGTTAATGAATATAATATTATAACAAAAAAAGGTAATAAAAAAACAATACTATTACACGCTATGACAAGATTTAATGATGTTAAAGATATTATAGGAACGAGGGGTATAATACTAGATGTAACAGCCATTAATAAAATAAAACAAGATTATAAGTTTAACTATAATTTATTAAGATCTATTTTTGATACAATACCAATACCAATGTTTCTTCAAAATATGAAAGGTGAGATAACAGATTATAATACTTCTTTTTCATCTTTTATAAAAAGAGGTGATGATCTTAAAGGAAAGACAATATTTGATATTTTTTCAAATGATGCCTCTAAAACATTTTACAAAAATACATTAGAGTTGATGAGATTTAAACATACCAGTCACCAATTCAGTTTAAATATTAATGGTATAGAAGATTTAATTATACAAGCAAAAATTATAAATGAGGAAGAAAAACTTGATAGTAATATTATCAATATAATACAAGATTTTTCAGACATAGCATCAGTTAAAGACACCTTAAGAATATCACAAGAAACATTCTCTGCATTGACTGATGATTCAGTTTTAGGTATTTTTATTATGAAAAACAATAAAATAGAATATATGAATAATAAAATAAGTGAAATAACAGGGTATAGAAAAGAAGAATTTTTAAGTATAATGGATATTAGTAAAATGGATATTAATAAAATGGTGCATGAAGGTGATATTGAAAAATTTAAAACTATGTATCAAGTTGTTCAAAAACAAGATCAAATTAAAGGTAAATTAAGAATTATATCTAAATCTGGCATAATTAAATATATAGAACTGTATGCAAAAAAAATAGAATATAATGATGGTGTTTCTATATTAGGAACAGTTATAGACCTAACACCATATATTAAAGCTGTAAAAACAAATCAAGCAGAATTACAAGAAATTAAATAGGAGAAAATATGCCATTTTATGATTATTATTCAGAAGAAACTAATGAAGAAATAGAGGTTTTTCATAGTATGACAGAGATGCCAGAAGTCTTAGATTCTAAAGGAAATAAGATGAAAAGAAAAATCAGTGGAGGCGTTGGATTTGTAATGTCTTCAGGTGGAACAAGAAACAAGGGGTGGGATAAAAGATATGGTGGAAAAAAAAAGAAATCTAGCCATACAATGACACCTGAAGAATCTGCCAAAACTAAAGCAAACATGGATTTTGAAGAAAGAAAAGGATATGAGGCTGGAAAAGAAGACCCATATCATGCATTTAGATGATAAAATAAAGCATATTTATAATATAACTAAAAAAATAAGGGAGTTGTAACACATGGCAAAATATAAAACAGTAATTGGAGTTGGTCAGGTTGGAACAAGACTAGCTTCACTTTACGCACAGAAAAATGATGTACTTTTAACATTTAATACTGATCACAGAGATTCAGGCGGAATTAAACTTGGTAATGATCATCTTATTGTAAATGGTGGAGCAGGTCAGTCTTATTCTAAGGGATTGAAAATTTGGGCTGAAAACAGAGAAATTCTTGAAAAATATCTTGCAACAGTTGAAGATCAAGATGTTGTATACTTTGTATCTGGTGGAGGAGGATCAGGATCATCTTCTGTTATAACATTCTTAAATATTCTTATGAAACAGAATAATAGGATTCTTCTTGTTGTAGCAACACCATTCCTAGCAGAATCTATTCCTGCAACATCTAATGCAACTCGTCTTCTTTCACGTGTTGCTGAATTCTCAAATAATATGAGTGTTTATGTAGCAGCTAATGATGATGTTGGTAAAGAAATTGGAACAATGACATTTGAAAAAATTAATAATAGAATTGTAGAAAAGGTTAGACATATAACAGATCTTCCATACTTGCATGATAATAACTCATTTACACCATTTGCAATTGATGAAGAAGACCATTCTTCTGTTGCCTTTTCAGGAGGATTTATTAACGTTTCTTATGATAATCTTGAAGAGGATTTTCAAGAAACTGGAAAACCAAAAATACCAAAATTTTCTTATGGAAAGTTTAATGAATCGGCAAATGTTCTTATTACAAAGCTTATTAATGTAAAACATAATAAAGAAACAACACAGATTGAAAGTGATAAACTTATGCAAGTTACTATGAAGATTAATAATAGTATTAAAAGTGCTCGTACTATTTTTGGTGTTTTAAGAGTTGAAGATAAGAATCTTCCACAATATATAACTATTGCTTCTGGCATTTCTGTTGATAAGGTTTTTGCTAAACTTAAAGACAAAGCTACTCTTTCAGCAACAAAATACAATGAAAAAATGGCAGTCAAAACAAGTAAAAAACTAGAAAATAAAGAAGACAGAGTTTTAGACGTTTAATTTAAAAAACTCAAGCATTGAAGCTTGAGTTTTTATTATCTCTAAAACTGTACAAATTAGTACAATATTATGCATATATAGATGTATAAGGAATAATTAAAAATGCCTATAAAATTTCCAAAAGAAGTAGTGTTAGAGTATATAACAAAATACATTACAGAAGACATAGATGAAAGATACGATCCATGGATAAACATCAACTCAGTATTTACTGGAGATAATCAACATAAACTTGGTTTTAATCCAGAAGAGAATAGAGTATTTGATTTTAAACTAGGTCAAGGATGGACTATTCCTGGTTTTATTAAAGAATATGATCAAACAATAAGAAGTGAAACAGAAGCTCAAGGTATTTTACTTCGTATTTTTATGAAGCAAAAAAAATCTGGAATGAAACTTACTTTTACAGATAATAAACCAAAACAAATACTCCCAATAGATTTACCAGAAATAAAAAATATGCCAAACATGAAAAGCCTTGTTGAAGAAAAGGTTCTAAGAAACAAACTTGGAAGGAGAGCTATAAGATTTTTATGGTCAAAGAATCTTAATTTAGATCATATTAAAAAATATAATTTAAAATATATTGATGAGTATGATTGTTGGACATGTCGTGGTGCTGGTCAAATAGATGGAGACGCTTGCCCAACGTGTGATCATTCTTCAGGTAGAAATCCTTATTATGGTTTCCTTATTATACCAACTTATGAAGATGGTAAATTAGTATATTTTCAAGCAAGAAATACTGATAGAGATTCTGAGTTTAGATATAGAAACCCTCCCATTCCAAGAATACAAACTGTTTATTTTTATGATCAATTGAAAGAGAATGATAGAATATTTATTACAGAAGGGCCGTTTGATGCAATGACTCTTTCTAATTATTCAACAACTTGTGTTATGGGAAATAAATTATCGGATCCTCAGGTTTTGAAAATCTTAAAAAAGAATCCAACTGAAATTATATTCATTCCTGATTATGATACAAAGCAAGAAACTAGAGAAGCTATTTTTAAAACATTAAAAAAGAATATTGAAAAAGTAAAATTCCACATACAAGATGAAAATATTAAAATTGGTATTTATGAATGGTATAACAGATATAAGACAAAATTAGTTAATGGCAAAAAAGATATTAATGATTTAAATCTTTCTGTTATTGAAGAGGATTTGATAAAATATGAGTATACCGGAAATAGAAAAATTAGCAAAACATCTCCTTGATGATAAAGAAATTGAAGAATATATTAGAGAATATATATCAAGTCGTATTTTAAATAAAAAAAAATATGAAAGAATTATGTGTATAAAAGATTGTTTATATGAATTATCAAAAGTTATACCTAACTTGACTGAATCTTTTGAAGAAAATGGATTTAGTCTTAGATTATATTCAAATGACAATGATATGCTTTATGAAATAAAAAATTGGAGGGATGAATAATTGAATAATGAAAAACTAGAACTAGGTGATCTTGAAATAGATATTTTTAAAATGATGCATTTAGACAGATCATTTGCTGTAATGATGATTGAGCATCTTAAAAAAGATTATTTTGAATCACAAATACTTGGTAAAACATTTACTATTTATGAACAATTTTTTAAAAAGCACAATAAACTTCCTAATAGAAATGTAGTAGAAAGTATTCTAGGTGGTGTTGGCGTAGATAATAAAAAAACCGCTCCATTCTTTGATCAGATTTTTATTCCAAAAGAACAGATAGATATTGATATTGCAGAAAAAGATTATGTAACAGAAGAGGTTGTAAAGTTTGCAAAACGTGCTAGAATGGTTGAAGCAATAAATGAATCTGTAAATCTTATTGAAAAAGATGATTTTGATTCTATTATTTCTGTTGTTAAAGATGCTCTTATTTTTAATCTTGATATAAATATTGGTTTTGATCTTTATGATGTTGATGAACGTTATTTAAAAATTGCAGAAAGTATTGAAAATAAAGTATCATCTGGTTATGGTCAAATTGATAAAATCCTTGGTGGTGGATGGGCAAAGCGAGAGTTGTATTGTGTAATGTCTCCGCCTGGTTTTGGCAAATGCGGACATTTTAATACATATATAGATATAGAAATAGATGATAATGATCCTGAATATGAAAAAATCAAACATTTGTTTCTAAAGGAATAATAGATGTCAAAAATGGAAATTTTAATTTGTAAGAATTGTCAAAAAGAATTTGAAAGTGAAGTAAGATTTCACAAGAAATTTTGTTGTCATAAATGTGCAATGGCTTTTAATAATAAATCTAAAACTGGTCAACATCTTTCAGAAAAAAATAAACAAAAAATTTCTGAAACAATGAAAACAAAGTGGAAAAGTGGAGAGATATCAAAAGAAAAATTAAGTAATTGGATTACAGGTGGCCAAGCAGCATCATCTAAAAAAATGAAGGGCAAGACATTTGAAGAAATTTATGGCAATGAAGAGGCAAACAAAAAGAGAAAACACTATTCTATTTCAAGAATGAAAGAAAACAATCCATTTTATGGCAAACATCATAGTATTGAGACAAAAGAAAAAATAGTTAAAAATAGGAAAAAAGAAGGATATATATACCCTTCTGGTTTATTTAATAATATTTTATGGCAAGGGAGTTATGAACTCACATATTTAATTTATTGCTATGAAAATAATATTTCAATAAAAAGATTTGATTTAGATCCTATTGAATATGAATATCGGAATAATAAACACCATTATTACCCTGATTTTATTATTAATAATAAGACTGTTATTGAGTGTAAAGGATATAAAGACGGTAAACATTCATTTAAAATAAAAGCTATTGAATTAGAATATGATTTTATTTTAGTTGATGAAAATTATATTAAAGATTTAGGCTTTATAATTCCAGATATGTCAAAAAATTGGATATTAGAACAACAACAAAAATATAAAGATTTGATAAAAATAACATATTTTCCATGGGAGAGAACAGTTGAAAATAAAAGCTAGAGTAAAAATTGGTGAATTAATAGAGGCACTGGGGTGTAATAATCCAGGACAAGAAAATATAGCACCAGAGACATTAAAAGTTAATACTCCACTAGGCTATAAAAAAGTTGAAGCCATAAGAAAAACACAGTTAAACCCAGAATGGGAAATTGAAACAACTAGTGGATTAAAAACTATTGTAGCTGATAAACACAAATTTGAAACAAAAGAAGGACCATTATTTGATAAAGATAGAAAATGGCAGTTTGTTGATAAATTAATAAACAGTGATTTTATTTTTACTGAGAATGGGTGGGATAAAATAAAAACTTGTGAGTATAATGGAAAAGAATCATATATGTATGATTTTCAAGTTGCTGAAACAAGCAGTTATTATGCAGATAAATTTCATGGACATAATAGTATCTTCCTTCCAAATTTTGGAATAAAGGCATTGTTAAATGGAATGAATGTTGTTCATTATACTCTTGAAATGTCAGAAGAAAGACTTGGTATGCGTTATGATGCTATATCAACGGGGTTAATAATGAAAGAGTTGAGTATGCACCCTGATGAGATTAAAAAGAAGTATGATACAATTCAGAAAATAACAAAAACAAGATTGAAAATGAAAGAGTTTCCAACTGGTATGGCAAGTGTTATGGATATAGAATCTCATTTAGAGAATCTTAAATTACATGAGGATTTTATTCCTGATATGATTATTATTGACTATGGTGATATTATGCGTTCAGCCCATAAATCAGCAAATCTTTATGAAGAGCAAGGATGGATTTTTAGAGAGTTAAGAGGTCTTGCTGTAAAGAAAAATGTAATTGTTATTACAGCAACACAATCTAATAGAGATTCTCTAGGAGCAGATGGAGCCACTAAAGAAATTATTGGTATGAATAATACAGCAGACTCCATGGAAAAGAATCGTATCATTGATGCTCTTTTTACTATTACTCAAACAAGATCTGAAAAGGATTCAGGACAAATTAATTTATATGCTGCAAAAAACAGAAATGGTGAATCTAATGTTTATGCACAATTTAATATAAATTATGGAAATATGCAAATCAAGGAAGCCTTATTAGGTAATACGTCTACTTAATTATTAAAAACAATTATTAAAAACATTCATTATTAAAAATAAATAATAAAGATAATCATTATATCAAATATAAAGGAGAATCATAATGCAAATAAATGAATTTATAAAAAAGTTAAACGAAGCAAGTATTTCTCAAACTGAAAATGATGCTTTTAATAAAAATGTAAATAATTCTAGTGCAAAATGTTGGATTAAATTAAATAGAGGGGATCATGATCTTATTGTATATGATGTGAATAATTCACCACAAAAAGTATTTCACACTAACTGGGGTACTGGAGACAATGCACCTAAAGTTACTAAGGTGTTTGATAGTTTTGTTAAATCTCTAGATGGAAAAACAAAGTATGATAATTATGATTATGGTTATTTTATGAATATTGATCCATTTAATATAATTCAAAAATTAACAAAGATGATAAAAGATCCCAATTCTGGTGTTAAATTTGCAAGGTAATACGTCTACTTAATTATTAAAAATAAATATTAAAGATAATTATTATATCAAATATAAAGGAGAATTAATTATGGATTTGAATAGTTTTTTAAAGCAATTAAGTGAAGAATCAAATGGGGCCAGAAGAAGGTTAAGTGAAGATTTTGAAGATGATTGGAGAGATGCTTGGGAAGCTAATACTATTTGTGAACTTGGAGATTTTGGCGACGGCGAGCCTGAACAAACACTATTATATTGGCCTACATACAGAAGAGATTGGAATAAATATGAAAATACATTAGCTGGTGTAGATGATGATGATGAAATTGATAATGATTCTAGCGGTTATATAGCTGGCTCAGGTCCATGGATTATAACTGGAACAGAAGATGTTGGAGCAAATTTATTTCCAAGTCTTGCTGATGCATTGGAAGCATATTCAAATGCATATTTAGATAAAAATGATGATGCAAGTGAAATAAACTTGATAAAAAAGATGATTCCTCTAGCTTCAAAAGCATCTGGACCAAAACTTATATCTAATAAACCAAAGAATCTTAAAGCTCTATATAATATATTACTAAAATAGTATACAAGGTGTAAAAAATGAAAAACAAGATAAATTCTCTTTATTTTTATAATGATGGAAAACCATTACAAATAGAAATATCTTCAATATGTAATAATGATTGTAAAATGTGTTTTGGACAAAGATTTGATCTGCACCCAAAACAACATATTGAATTTGATAACTTTATCAAAATATTAGATATTTACCAACCAACATTCTTGAGGATTGTTGGAAGAGGTGAAACTCTTATTCATCCTAGAATTAATGACATTCTGTCAGAAATAAAAAAAAGAAAAATAACAACTACCCTCACAACTAATCTTAACATGCCTAATTTAGATTTTAAACTTATTAAAGATACAATAAGTGAAATATACATCTCCCTTCATTCATTTAACCCTGAAACTTATTTAAAATTAACTGGAAGAAAAATTGATAATGTTATTTATAATATTCAAAAACTTGATGAATATAAAATCAATTATCATTTAAAGATGATTATATCAAAATACAATGAAAATGAAATAGATGATTTTATGTATAAAAGTATTGCATTAGAAAAATATTATTGGATTTCTGGTCTCGATTTTGGTATCAATGAAATTGATGATTTAGAATTAAAACAAAAATTAATTGATGAATTATATCCTACGTCAGAGGATTCTCAATATTATTCAAGATATTTAAACCAAGATTTAAAAATCAGAAAATATAAAAAATGTAATACAGCAAAAACTCCATATGTTTTATATAATGGTGATATGTATTCATGTTGTCTTGCAGCTAAATCAGGATATTTAGGTAATATCTTTAATAAAGATTTTAAATTAGATGAAAATATTATGTTTAAAATGCAGAATAGGGGTGGAGATGAATGCAAAATATGTCCGCTTAACTAGAGAAAAAGCTCAAGAAATATTAGAAAAATATCAAGAATTCATTCAAGAAATATTCCCAGATTATATTATAGGTGGATCATATTCAAGAGGATGTGAAACTGTTGGTGATATAGATATAGTATGTGATATTGATAAAGTTAAACATAAATTAATTAGAAATAAAATAAAATATATAGGATATAAACATGCTACTATATACACTTTTGTTATTGAACAATTAAAATTTTCTGTTCATTGTGTTAAAAAGCAATTTATCCCTTCATCCATTTTTTTAATAAAAGGACCAGATTCTAGATGTGATGAAGTATGGAAAATGGCAGAAGATAAAGGCTTCTATATGACACATTTTGGACTCCTACCTATAGAAAAAGAAATACCATTTAAACAAAGAGACGAAGAATGTTACAATTCAAATAAAAAAATAATATTTGACACAGAACAAGAATATTATAACTTTATCTACAATTAAAAGCATATTTTATGTATAATATTATAAAGATAAATAAAAATACATTATAGGACAAATACGTATTATATGAAAGATTTTAATATAAATATTGACAAAATTACATTTTTAAAAAAATTGATATCAAGTGCTGGAACTCCAAAATGTGATTTTTGTAAATATAAATGGAGAAATTATATATATACAAATACAGAAACATCTAAAAGAATGTTAGACTATTTTTCTACAAAATGTTCTATTTGTATAAATAGTATAGCATATAAAAAACTTGATAATTTGGAAAAAGAACAAAAATATTGGTTTGTTGATAATTTCAAACCATTGTATGATTGGGATGAAGGAGATAAAAATGGATGAGATGGAAAACAATTTAGAATATACAAAGATTTCTATATCAAAAAAATGGAAAGAGGTAATTAAAAACATTTGTAAAGATACTGGATTAAAAATGTATCACCTTGAAGACAAGGCAATTAAAACATTTATAGAGGCAAACTACCCTAAATATCTACCATCAGATTTAAAATAATACATTTATCTCGAATAATATACTAAGGGTGTAAAAATGAAACAAGAAGCTCGTATTATAAATGCTGATGGAGATTTTCTCCAAGTTCAAAATTATGTAATGCAATTAGTTGCTGAAAAAGTTATAACTCATACTGCTTTTGTTCTATATAGTTTTTATAGATCAGTTGCAGGTTTTGATGAAATAAAAATGGGTTATAGGTTTATTGAAGCAAACACTGGAATAAGTAAAGGTGCTATTTCAAAATGTAATAGATTATTAGCTCAATCAGGATTGATTAAGATTACAAGTGAAGGACCTACTAAACCATTTTTAATAAATATAATTCCTGGATATACATTGCCTAGAAGAAAATTTATTGAACCTGATAGATCATATCTTAGCTGTTCACAACATAAACCTGTTTCTGAAGAAAACAGTGATAGTTCACCAGATGAACGTATAAATATAGATTATAAAAATAATACTACTACAGAGGAAAGTCCAGAACAAGAAAAAGCTAATGAAGAAAAAATAGAAGATTATAATAAACTTATTAAAAAGATTATTAAAGCATGGAAACAACATACTGGTTCTAGATTTTATACAAAACAAGATTTTGATCAAATCTTCAAAATAATAGAACCTAAAGAAGCCTTAAAATATGTTGATACAATGTGGTCTTTAGATGAAATTGATAAATGGACAAAAGAATCAGATCATACTATTTCAGTATTTGTATTTTTATATTTAAAGGGTAAACTTCAGGCTTATTATAAAAACACAAAAGCAAGCAGAAAGATGGCCTGGGATATTAAATAAATATCATCATATGATGTAAGATAATAGTTGGAGGACTATTATGACACCAACTGAGATATTAAACGATTTTTTACAACAATTTGGACAACAATTATGGATGACATTTATATCATTTGTAATAACTGGATTTGTTTTAATAATGTTAAAAAGTTTTGTTCAAGATTTAGTAAATTATTTTAAAGCCAGAATGAGTGATATAGGAAGAGGACAAAGAATATATTTTAAAGGTGAAATTTTAATAATAGATAATATAACATTTAAACATATTGAAGCTCATGATGATAAAAGAACAATTCAAATTCCAATAAGTATGTATGTTGATGGTGTAAAAGAATATCCACTACCAAGATTTGATGATTTTGATGAAGTAAAATATTTTCAGAAACCATGGGATGGTAAAGTTGATAGAAGGGGAAAATAATTGTGGAATTTGAAAAAGTAAAATTATTAAAAAATAGGAGATAAGATGAATTTATTTAAAAAAATATATTTTGAATTAAATGAAGCTGCAAATTATATTCCATTCTCAAAAAAAATGTCAGAGGAAGAATTTCTCTTTGTAAGAGACACTGATCCTAAAAAATTAGAATGGATTATAGGAGCTTATTTAAGACTAACTCCTGAACAAAAGGATTGGTTTAAAGAAAATAAAAAAAATATAGAAAATGATTTATCAAGCTGGTATAAAATGTCAAGTCAAGCTAGATATATTAGAGATGGATATATCAAATCTAAAGATCTAAAAGCTGAACTTATTAATATATTAGGTGAACATGATTTTGAAAAATTACATAATTTAATAAATAAATTATCTTCAGGTGAAGGAGAAGGTTCTAGTGAAATAAATAAAATAATATCAGATAATATTCCAGGAGAACATAAAATTATATTTCAAAATGGATCTTGGATTCTTGCCGAAGTATTCAATCATGAAGCCTCAGTATTTTTTGGTAGACATAAATGTAATGGTAAAGTTTGTGTTTCAAGACCAGGTGATGATCATTATTATAAAGAATATATGGGTAAAGATCCTAATAAGTCTAAAGGTAGACTATTCTTTTTGAGACATCTACCTTATGATAATATAGGATTAAGTTTATTTTTAAGTAATAATAATCCTAGTAATGATGATCATTGTGATATTCAAGATGTTTACAACGATAATTTTGAAGATGATATATGGGCTATAAGTTTGGTTTCGGAATATTTTACAGCTAATATTTGTAAAACACTACCTCAACAATTGATTCAAGAGTTAGATACAATTAATAGAAACAAAGAATCTAAAATTAAAAACTTTGCTATAACTGGAGATTTTAAAGAATTAGACAAAAAAATATTAAAAAAATTATCTATATCGCCTAATTTTATAATTAATAATTTAGATAAAAAAGACACATTGGTAGAACTAGGTATTTGGAAAAAAATAAATGATAAATATCATGCTGATTCTAATATAAGGATTAATAATACAAATTTGAAAGTTTTACCTAATATGAGTGATTTTATAGTAGATACTTTTGATTGTGCTTTTAATAATTTGCTTGTTTCATTAGAAGGCAGCCCTCAAAAAGTAAATACTTTTAATTGTATAAGTAATAAATCACTTGTTTCATTAGAAGGTAGCCCTCAAAAAGTAAATGCTTTTTATTGTTATTATAATAATAAACTTGTTTCATTAAAAGGTAGTCCTCAAAAAGTAAATTATCTTTCTTGTCAAGGGAATGATTCACTTCTTTCATTAGAAGGTAGTCCTCAAAAAGTAAATGCTTTTTATTGTTTAGAAAATAAATCACTTGTTTCATTGAAAGGTAGTCCTCAAATATTAAATTCTTTTTATTGCGTAGATAATAAATCACTTGTTTCATTAGAAGGATTTCCATTAGAAATAAATGATAGCATTGATTTTTCAGGTAATGGCAAATTTCCATCTATTGATAGTATAGATAAATATTATAAATTTATTAAAGAAAAAAAATTTATAAAAAAAATTAAAGATGATATCATTGAAAAATAGGAGATAAAAATGAAATTAAATGAAGCAGTTACATCTAAAGTTTTAGATCAAAAAGCAATGAAAAGTTTTTATAAAAACTTAGAATCTCAAGAAAAAGAATATGCAAAAAAAGATTTAATGTTTAAATACATTATTGCAACAGAAGTAACTTCTGTTGATACAGTTATTAATGGTAAAAAAGAAACATCAAATAAGGCTAACATAGGAGATTATATTTTAACAGGAACAAAAGGTGAAAAATATATTTTAACACCAGATAAATTTAAAAGTAGATATGAAATTATTGATAATATTACTGCAAAAACAAAACCAGTTAAAATTAAGGCAAAACAATATTCTGGTGAAGCTATGAGTTTTATGGCTTCATGGGGTGAAGAGATGATTCTTACAAATGGTGATTTTCTTGTAAATAATAATGATGAATATTATAGAATAGAAAAATCAGCCTTTGGTAATACTTATAAATAAGGAGGATAAAAAATGGATCTAAGCAACCTAAGTCAAAAGCAGATAGAATCTTTGAAAGAAATGGCAGCAAAAATGAATACTACAATAGAAAAGCTATTAGAGAGTAATAAGGATGTAAATCATCTCCTTGAATCATTTAAAGACAAGGTTTTTGGTGTTTTAAACGATTAAACATTTTAGAGAATAATACATATAGTATATAATATAAACAGGGAAAGATTTAAACATTAAACACCTCTCAAAACATGAGTCCTATTTCATTTATGGGAGGTGTTTATGAAACATTACAGGAGGAATACATTGAACATTGAAAAACAGAAGATGGACACGGCATGGATCAACAGGAATGCCAATCCAATGGCTATGGTGGAATTAGTAGGATATTTCCATCAGATGGCAGAATATTTTGCCAGGAAATTTGGTATAAATAGTTATTATAGGGATGACTATATATCAGAGTCGCTAGATCAAGCACAAAGAGCACTAAAAAACTTCAAATTAGGCAAGTCTTCAACTTATTCTTATTTCTACAAGGTCATGTCAAACTCTTTCAGATACTCTCTCAGGCGTGATGGCAGGAAGAGAGCTAAAATGCCAAATACATGTTCATTCGATGAATTATCAAATATTGTTTCAGGGGATTATGAATCAGAGATTCCAGATCCTTTAACACTTGATGATTCAACAAATCAAGTTATATTTGCAGGCCAGCAATATATGAGAGATGATCTTATTGCTCTAGTTAAAGAAGGCAAAGTTCTTGCTAGGAAAGTAAATAAACTTTCATCAGAAGATGCTAAAAAACAGTTTATAGACAAAATAGAAACTGGTCTTCTTCGTGATTGTGTTTTGGGCATAATTAGTAGAAAGGAAGAAAGAGATTCTAAAAAGAATCCAACAATTTAACATAGAGGTTAAGATGAAAATTGAAGAGTTTAATTATGAGAAAAAAGACGGTGAGAAATCACATCGTAGAGTTATGGTTTTAAATTCTAATAAAGAGTATGTTGATGCTCTTGATTTAGATAAATTAGAGGCTGAAGAAATTAAAGAATTGTTTAAACTTCAGGCTGAATATGAAAACAAAATTGAACCGTTTGTAAAAAAGGCGTTTCGCAGATTTAGCAAGTCTGGGATAACAGATCTTTTAGTGGAGAAAAATGAAAAATAAAGAAAATACCCATTGCAGAAAACCAGATTGTAAATATCATCCAAATGCAACCTTACATTTTTTAAGGTTTTCAATGAAAAGATGTTTGTCTTGCAAGTTTTTTGTGCAGAAAGATAATTTTTCTAAATAAGGATTTTTATGAGTGAGACCATTCACATAATAGGCGGAGGCATATCTGGTTGTGCTTTTGCTTATTTTTTATCTAAAGATTTTAATGTTATTCTTTATGAAAAAACATCAGAGTTAGGTGGTCTCATACGCACAAGACAAAGTATAGAAAATATTCCATGGCAACAAGTTCCTTCCGTTCTTCATACTAATAAAGATTGGATAGTTGATTTATTTTCAAAATCTGTTTCTTTACAGCCTATTGATTATGTTGTTGCCATGGACCCTCTATTTGATTTTAGATATTATAATCATCCATTTAATAAAGCATCCATTGATACAATGCCATGGCATTGGAAAGAATCTATTCTTTTAGATCTTGAAAAATCTAATGGGGAAAATGCTCAAAATATTGAACAACTTATTACAAATTTTTATGGTAACACTGTTTATAATGTATTTTATGAAAATTATTTTAAGCGACTTTTTGGAACATCTAATTTGGATATAGTTGATTGGTTTAAAGGCAATATGAGAGATGTTCATTCTAATTTTTCTCATTATAATGAAAAATATATATTATTCCCAATAAATACCGGATGGAATAAACTGTTTGATGATTTTACTAAAAATGTAGATGTTAGATTAAATTCAAAAGTTGATTTATCATCATTCTCTTCTAATGACATTATTATATCTACAATAGATATCAACTCTTTTTTAAATCTAAAAAATAAAATATATTCTCACTGTTCTTTTGATATTGATTCAACAAAGTATAAATCAGGTTCTCCTGATACAATGATATATCCTAATCACACTCCATTTGTTTATATGACACAATTTGGAAAGTTTTTTAAAAAAGATAATTATAATAATGATTATGAAAAGAACATTATTGTAAAAACATTTATTGATGATAGTGATCAAGCAATCTTTCCAATTCCCACAAAAAATAATTTCAAGATTTACAATCAACATACATCTGGAATAATCTCACACAAAGATAAGCAATATGAGAATATTATTTTTGCTGGTAGAAATGGTTCATGGTCTTTCATGGAAATGGATGGCATAATGGATCAGGCACAAAAAATATCAGCAACTATAAAACACAACAGGAGAGAAAAATGAATCAAAAACTAGATGAAGGAGTTTCAAAAAAAGAATTTGAGGAATTAAAACTAAACTATATTAATTTAGAAAAAAAGTTTAATGACTTATTTAGAAAAAATATTATTACAAATAATAACATGTCAATCTTGGAAAGAAAATTAAGACAAATGGTTAAGAATGTTGAGAATAAAATACCTAGGAGATAATTATGGATGAGGTGCTTGACAAATATTTATCTTTATATGGACATTCAGAAATAGTTATTTGTCATGATTGTAAAGGGAAGGGTTTTAGATGGGTTGATGTTGGACATCATACCTCTGATTATGAATCAGAATTATGTAGAGTTTGTGAAGGAGAGGGAAATTAATAAAAGTATCTGCAAATTATTCAGACACTTTTAAATTAAGCAATCCCAAGTTTAATAATTTAGTAGAAAAAAAAGAATTAGAAGAATTGATTTCATTGAAAGCAAAAGAGTTATTAAAGGAGAATTAAACATGGCTGCAAGACTTCCTGAATTAAAGTTTTTTTCTGGAAGATCCAACCCAGTTTTAGCAAAACGTATTTCTGATGCTAATGGTTTTGGATTGTCAAGTATGAAGTTTACTGATTTTTCTAATGGTGAAATGAAGGTTAAGATTGATGAAAGTGTAAGAGGCGAAGACGTTTATATTTTACAGACAACAACTCCAAATAATCCTGCTAAAGACATGATGGAGTTGTTTATTATGGCACATACTGCAAAGAAGGCATCAGCAAGGAGAATTACAGCAGTTATTCCTTATATTTATGGAAGCAGACAAGATAGAAAAACAGAACCAAGAACTCCTATAACTATTCAACTAATGGCTGATTTATTACAAGCCTCAGGAATAAAAAGAATCATTACTGTCTCCCTTCATAATCAAGCATCGGCTGCTGCTTTTGATGATATTCTTATTGATAATATAACATCTTCTTATATTTTCTATCCAGCTGTTGAACATTTATTTAAGAGCGGAAATGTAATTGTATTATCTCCAGATGCAGGTGGAGTATCAAGAGCAAAAGCATATGCAAATAGATTTGGGGCAGATCTTGGTTTTGCATATAAATCAAGACCAAAGGATAATGAATCAAAAGTTTTGGCATTTGTTGGTGATGTTAAAGATAAAGATGTTTTAATTGTTGATGATATTATTGATACGGCAGGAACGCTTTGTCATATAGCAGAAGAAGCAAAAATTAGAGGAGCAAAAAATATATATGTTTGTGCAACTCATGCAATTCTTTCATGTGGAGCAATTGAAAGAATACAAAAATCTCCAATAGATAAACTTTTTGTATCAGATTCTATTTATCATGATGAACTTCCTGATATATTTAAAGTAGTATCATTAGGAGATTTACTTTGCCGTGTAATAAAAGCAGTTAATGCTGATGATTCTGTTGGTTTATTATTTGAAAAGGAGCAAGAATGAATAAGGTATATTATAATGTTATTGGGCCGAATAAGGAAAAGAATTCACAGTTTATTGAAAAGATGGCTCATAAAAGATTTTCAGTTTTGAATGACTTTAGATCAACAACTGAAAAATTATGTGATTCACAAGCATATGTAAATTATTTAATTTTATTAGAAAATGAAAAGTTGGAAATACAAGAAAAACAAGATTGGATGGAATTTTATTTTAATGCTAAAAATACAGTTTTAGTTGAAAGGTTTTAAATGAAAATATCACTTTTTTTGAATGATTATTTCGTAAATTACAATAAAAAACCTCTTACTTCTAATCAACAATTAGATAGAAATATCATTCAAAAATTGTATAATGAAGATGATTTGTTTATTCTTAGAGGAGAGCCTACACTAAGACCTGATTTTAATCAAGTGTTAGATATTTTTAAAGATAAAAAAAATTATATTCTTACAACTCACCTTGAAGATGTTTCTAAAATAATAAACTATCCACGCTCGATTCCATATATATCAATGAATTGGGATGGAGTTATGAACGATAATATAAGAGGAAGAAAACCATTTACTTCTGATCTTATATATTTATTAACATCATTAAAATCTGCTGATACTATTCAAAGATTGTCATATACAATGAGTCAATATAATCTTCCATTTATTGATGTAGATGCTTTGTTTATCAAGAAACTCTTAACAATATTTCCTAAAATGAAGCAGCCTTATTTTAATATATATCAAAAAGGATATTATTATAATAATGAACAATTTACATGGCCTGCAATAAGTAGAGAAAATTTAAAAACATTGAATGAACAAGGTGTTTTGACACAAAAGAATTTTGAATATTTATTGAGATGGATAACAAAAGAAGACTACCAATGCACATCTATTCAAAATGAAATAACAATTATGCCAGATGCTACTGTTAGATTATGTCAATCACACAGAATAGTTGAATCTTTAGGATCCTTAAAAGAAAAAACACTCCAAGAAATATTAAATGAAAACAGTGAAAATCTTAAAAAAGCAGAAAACTGCCCATTAAGAGAACAGTGTTGGTTTGGTAATCATAAAGATAATATATATGGAACCAAATGAAAAAGCCAAAATGTTATTACTTGGGAACAATTGCAATAATTGTAAGTTTCTAAAAAAAGAATTAAAAAATCCAAATGAGGTATATGAAATAGATTTAAAAAAGTATATACCTCTAAAACTTGTTTTAGAAAGTATTTGTTTCTTTGATTTTGAGAATCAAAATGTTGTGGTTAGTGATCCTGAATCTCACGTTTGTGAGAATTATAAGCATACTTTAGATATATGGATGTAAATACTAAGGCTAGATATGTTTTAATTGAGGTTAAAGAATGAATAAAGAAGAGTTTTTAATAATTGATAAAAATATTAAATCTAAGTGGTTAAACTGGGAATCTTTTTTTTCTAAAGGATTAGATATAGAAAAAGCAAACGAATTTCATGAATTAAGATATTTTAAAAAAATAAGATTATTTTTTTCAGATTCTGATATAAGTTGTTTTGATTCTATATTGAAGGATGATAATTTTAATTATGATATTATATATGATTTAAAACAAAAGGCTATTTCTACGGATATAAATATATTTTTATTGTTTATAGATGAATTTAATGAAATTAAATCTTTTAAAAACCATAATATAGAATATTGGATTAAAAGAGGTTGGAATCTTGAAGAATCAAAAGGACTTTTAAAAGATTTTTTTAAAAAAGGACAATTATCTATAAAAGAAAAAAGAAAGGATTTTACATACAACATGGAGTTTTGTGAAACAAGAAAACCAGGAGCTTTAGCATCATCTTTAGTAAATAGAAACAATGAATCTCTAGTTGAATTAGAGATAAAAAAAATATTAAAAAATAATCATCTTGTTGAAGATTTTTATTCTCCAGTTATCAATGAAGAATTAAAACAATTATATAATAAAAAAAATTTTTTACATGATGCTTTTATAGATAAAAAATATATATTAGAATATAATGGTATTTATTGGCATAAAGATTTTACTAAGTTTAAACAATTTAGCAAAAAAGATTATATGTTTGAAATAAAAAAAGCTTATAACTGTCTTTATGAGGTTAAAAGAAATATTGATATAAAATATATTATTATATGGGAAAATGATTTTTCTACTACTGATGATATTATTTGTTTTATAGAAAATTGTTTAAATAACAATTCACTTGATTTCTTCTCTTCAAGAGATATTGATTATGGTTTCTTTGATGAATATGTTAGTTATAAAAAAAATGAAGAAAAAAATAAAAAGTTATTTTCTCAAATAGTGGATATTTATGCAAAAGAATCACATTGTGAAAGTAAAAAAGTTGCTGCTATAGCGGTAAAAAATGGAAGAATTATTGCGACTGGAATAAATGGAACACCATCTGGTTATATAAATTGTGATGATTATTTTCATAATTTGCATATTTCATTAGGTATATCTATACCATATAATGAATGGGTTTTAACCGATGAATGGAGAGAACTACATCATAATTGGTCTAATGAACATGAAATTCATGCAGAACAATCTTTAATATGTGAATCTGCAAAAAACGGGATTCAGCTTGAAGATATTGATATATATACATCAATGCAACCATGTATTCATTGTTCAAAAATATTAGCGGCATTAAAACCAAACAAAATTTATTTTGTTCATGATTATGATAAATCAAGTGCTAATAGTAAATTTTTATTAAATTCATGTGGAATAGTTTTAGAAAAAATATCTTCAGAGGAATAAGAATGGATAAATTAAAAAAGAAAGAAATACAAAAACAAGTTGAGTTTTTATTCAAAGAATTTGAGTTTAATGATCATGGAAAAGAGATTATAGAAAATGCTCATAAATTATTAAAAGCTTATGAGTTTAATAAAGATATTTCTTTTTATGATATTGATCAAGATTTTGAAAATAAAATTGTTAAAATAACTATTAAAAGTATAGGTGATAAAGATTTCTTTTATCTCATAGAAGAATAAAAAATTAGGAGTTAAAAATGTTATTAAAGTATGCAACTATTAGAAATGTTAAAATGCCATCTCGAGGTCATGCAACTGATGCAGGTATAGATTTTATGTGCCCAAAAATGGATGAACAATTTATCAAAGATTTTACATCCAAGGAAGCAAATGCTCATGTTGTTTTTACAGACAAGGGAATGGCTATTCCTCCTGGATGTAATGCTGTAATTCCTTCTGGTGTAAAAGTAGAAATACCATATGGATATATGGGTCTTTTCTTAAACAAGAGTGGAGTTGCTTCAAAAAGTGATATGCTCATTGGTGCTCAGGTTATTGATACTTTTTATTCAGGTGAAGTTCATGTTGATCTTCATAATGTTGGAAATGATCCTTTCTCAGTTGTTGAAGGTATGAAACTTGCTCAGATGGTTATGGTTCCAATTCTATCTTGTGATCTTACACTTTGTGATGAAGAGGATCTTTATGATTGGATGAAGCCTGATGCTATTAGAGGTGAAGGTGGATTTGGATCAACAGGAAAATGAGATAGCCAAAAATCTTTTACTTGGATTTACATGTGATAGATGTTTTTATTATAATGTTAAAATCAACAATCATAGAAGCTGTAAATCCACAGTAAGAGCTAAAAAAGATTTTGAAATTAAAAGCATCAATTCAGCCGAATGGAGATTATTTAGATCAAAAGGACTTGATTTGCCAAAAGAAAATACATGTATATATTATGATGGAGATGAATAATGACAGATGCTAAAACTCTTTTGCTTGGACATATATGTGATAACTGTTCTAATTTTGGTAATTATTTATTTACAGGATTAGGGTGTCATTCTATAGAAAGAGCAAAACAAGAAATAGAAATTCAAACTATTGGATCAGATGAATGGAGTAATTTCCATAAATTTGGATTAAATATTCCAAATGATAACACTTGTGATTTCTTTAAAAAGAAGGTTTGCTTTGATTAATTCTTGTGATAAAATAACATGTCCTGTTTATATAGATTATACTCAATATAATTTTATTACTGAATTTGATAAAACTAAACAATTAAACTTTGATTTAGTAAGATTAGCAGGATCATTAAATTCAATTATTGATTGTTTAGATAACACTCTTAAAGATTTTCAAATTATGAAACAATTTATTTATGAGAGTCAATACAGTTGTTTAAATTTAAAATCATTTCAAAAAATCAATATCATTGACAACTCATATAAAGATTTTATTAAAGTTGCAAATACATATATACCATTAGAGTGTATGCTTTGTAGTAATTTAAAAAAAATAGACATAGAAAAAGAAATTATAGTTGATAACGCTAAAATAGCTCTAAGTAATTAGCATAATTATTATAATATAGATAAGGAGTAAAGAATGGAACTATTATTGACACTTGGACATAACTCTTCTGCTATTGCTGTAAGAGATGGAAAAGTAATTGCTGGATATGAGGAAGAAAGACATGAGAGGCTAAAATCATCTTCAATCTTTCCATTAGAAAGTGCTATTAAATGCATTAATTTTGCAAAACCTTCAAAAGATGAAGAGAATGTGGTTTTTGTTTCTCATTGGTTTGATGATTTTGAGTTTCAAACAAACAAGAATGAGAAAATTCATTCCAAGTATTGGAATCAGGATTATATCAATTCTCTTATAAATGATTATGGTTTTAAAGTAGTATCTCTTGGTGAAGACTTTACTCACCATGATGCACATGCTTATGCAGCCACTGGTTTCTATGAATTCCACGGTGGAGAAAATTATGATGCCATGATTATGGTAGCAGATGGTTTTGGAAATAAGCAAGAAGTAATGTCTCTTTATAGACTTACTTATAATAACATTGGTCTTAGAAATATTGAATTATTCCATAGATCATATGGTTATGAAAACTCTCTTGGAATGTTTTATCAGTATGCAACATCTTATAGTGGTATGAAAGAAAACCAGGATGAATATAAATTCCTTGGTTATGAATCTCATATTCATGAAGTTCTTAATGATAAGAATTTTGAAATTCTTCAGACTGCCGCAAATAGTTTTATTGATGAAATGATTTATGGGCTTGAATCATCAATTTCAAAAAGAGTATCTGATCCTTATTATATTGATATTGATGCTCTTAATAAAGTAAAGAAGGATCACTATGCAAGACTTGATAAGCTTGTAAACTCCCTTGTATTTACAAGAGATGATGATAAGTTTAATCTTAGAACTGTTATTGGTAATTTTATCCAAACTGTTCTTGAGGGTGTGGCAACACATTTTGTAAGGAAACATTCTAATGGAGCGCTTATTGTAAATGGTGGTATTTTCTATAATGTTAAATTAAACAATAGACTTGCAAAAGAGTGCAATTCATTTTGTGTTATGCCTCTAGCCGGAGATCAAGGAGCGGCAATTGGTCATTATATAAATAACATTGGTGATTTCGATTTCTCAAATCTTTTCTGGGGTCATAGAGATCTAAAGACAGAGGTTAGTAATATAGATATTAAGACTCTCCCTGAAAATGTTGAAATTTATAATACAAAGCAGGAAATGGCAGACAGAGTTGCTTCTTTAATAAAGGATAATCAAATTCCGCAAGTTGTATTAGGAAGTATGGAGTTTGGGCCTAGAGCTCTGTGCCATACAACTACTTATGCAATTCCATTTAAGGAAAATGTAGAGTTGATTAATACTTATAATAAGAGAAATACTGTAATGCCAATGGCTCCAATTATGTTAAGAAAAAATCTTGATTATTTCTTTGATAAAGAACAGTATGAAAAGACAATTGGATCAGATGGGTTTATGATTCTTACATATGATTATACAATTCAATATTGTGAACTTTATTCAGGAATCATGCATAAATATCCAAATGAAGATCTTTATTCAGGGCGTCCTCAGGTTGTTGAAGATGATAATTCAACTGTTTCTTTGATTCTCAAGAAAGTTGAAGGAACTACAAAAGCCTTGATTAATACATCTTACAATGTTCATGGAAAGCCAATTGTCTTTTCAGCAGCACATGCAATTGATGACTTTAAGTATCAGCTTGATAGAGCTAATGAGTTAGGTCTCAAGAAGCCTTATCTTTTGATAGGGACATATGAGGAATAAATAGGAGGAGTTTATGGATGATGAGTTCGAAGATGATGACTTTGAAGATGATGTAGAAGATAATTTTGAAGATGATGATATAGGGACAGAGTATGATGATGACGATGATTATGCTAATGATGAAGATGATGAAGATGGATATGGTCCTGATGATGATTTTGATGATGACAATATAGAAGTTTAAATTAATGCCCCAGACTAACAATCTGGGGCATATTTCAAAAGGGATAATATGAATAATTTAATTATAGCATGTTCAGGTGCTTCTCATTCAGGTAAAACAACTTTTATGAAAACAATAAAGGATTTATATCCAAATGATGTTGTTTTGTTAGATGAAGTAATAAGAGATCTTAATATTGGTAATATTGATGAAATTAGAAAATGTGCATCAAAATATCTTGACTTAGAGTTAGATATTATTGGTGAAAAAATAAATGCAGAAAAAAGTATCAACGAAAGATTTAATAATAAATTGATTTTAATAGATAGATCTCTTGTTGATAGTTATTTTTATTATACTTTTTATATGGATAAATCAAGTCTTGGAACAGATGACATAATAAGATATCATAAATTTTTATCAAAACTGTTTGACACAGTGCTTGATCATGTAAATAATTTATATGATACAATTTTGTTTTTTAAACCAATCAAAGAAATAACAAGAAAAGATATTTATACTCAAGAAAATATTGAATTTACTCAGGAGAATGAATATAATTTAATGTCAATTATAACAGATGGTGTTTTAGTTAATAAATCAAAGCTTGTTAAGATTGATATTTTAAAAGATCAAGATTATTTAATGAATATGATAAATGATGTCATAAATAAAATGAATGAAAAATCTTAAAGACTATATAAATCAAGATTTAAAAGAAATGTTTGAATCAAGGGGTATATGTGAGTTTGTATCTTTTGAAAAGAATGTTTTGACTATTAAATTAATTGGGGATCTTTGTGGTGATTGTATTGCTAAAGTTATAAAAGCACAAAGAGAAGATGTCCAAGAAATTGTAAAAATAAGGATTGAAAGAATGAAAATAACTATAAATAAAAAACCATTATTTGAAAATGATTCCTATCTTTTTACAATTAAAGATTTTATATATGATATTAATAAAATAAAAGATCCTTATATATTATTAAAATTAGAAAAATTTAAAAATAAAGATATTACAAAAGATGACTTTAAACCTTTTCTTGAAGAGAGAGGATCTTTAAGGTTTTTTGACTTATTACCATCTTTAGATGGAAGCATATATACTCATTCAGTTGAACAAAGAAATTCTTTAACTTATCAACAAGTATTACAGTCTGTTAGAAATATATTTTCTAATAATAGATCTTCAAGAAAAGCTGTTGTAAGAATAGCCAATTCAATAGGTGAATACGAAGAATCTGAAAAAGGAAAATTAGATGTATCTTGTCTAAGTATGATACATTATTTAAATGACAAGGTTGTTTTTGTTTTTAGATCATCTGATATTCAATATGAATTATTTGCTGATATAATTACACTATATGAATATTTTATAAAACCAATTTATGATGATAAAAAAATAGATATAGAAATTTTTGGATCTACTGGACAGAATGTTGATTATTTTAATACATTGATTGATAATTTAAAGGAGATGTAAATGAGAGTTATTAAGGGAAAGAATTTTGCTGAACTATATAAAAATATTTGCAATGAATTGATGACAAATCCTGAGTATGAGTCTGCCCCAAGAGGACAAAAGATTAAAGAAATAAGTGATGCTATTTTAATCAATGAAGATCCAACATCTAATCTCTTTCTTAATAAAGCAAGAGATGTTCCATTGAAATATTTGGCTGGTGAATTGCTATGGTATTTTTCAGGGAGAAATGATCTAAGTTTCATATCAAATTTTTCTTCATTTTGGAAAAATATTTCAAATGAAGATGGAACATGTAATTCTGCTTATGGAAATCTTTTATTTAATTTAAAGGATGCAGAAAATGGATTTAGTCAATATCAATGGGCATATGATTCTCTTGTTAAAGATAAAGATTCCAGACAAGCCATTATGCATTTTAACCGGCCCGCTCATCAATATAATGGTGTAAAAGATTTTGTTTGCACATTAATAGGTAATTTTCAAATACGAAATAATAAATTAAACTTTACAGTTGATATGAGAAGTAATGATATCTTTTTTGGATTGACATTTGACTATCCATTTTTTACTATGCTTCAACAACAAATGTATAATCACCTTAAAGTAGTTTATCCAGAGTTAGAGATAGGAACATATACACATATTGCTCACTCCCTCCATATTTATGAAAAGAATTTTGAGCAGATAGAAAAAATGATGAAAGAAGAATTTACTCCAGCAAGCACACCAGACTTGGCAACAAATTTAATTAATGAAAAAGGTGAGCCTGAAAAATGTTTAATTAATATTATTACAAATATTGAGCACCCTCTATCAATAGGCTATGATTCAGGATATAGAATTTTAAGGTGGCTTTATGGAAATGCGAACAACAGCTGAAATAGCAAAAGATTTACTTTTAGGAAATAGTGTTGAAAAAGAAGTAAAACAAGTAGTCACTGATTTTATAGAAAAAAATCAATTTGAATTAATAAATGAAGATTTAAAACATAAACTAATATATTGTTTAAAGTATCTTGAAGAAAAATATGACGTAACTATAATAGTAAACAGTGTGTTAAAAATGGAAAATTTTTCAACAGCATTCAATATTCAAATAACACATAATATGTCTGCTTTATCAGACAGAATAGATATTCAATTTTCTTTTTAAATTGTACAAATTTGTCTCTATTTAAGCATAGTTTAATAAGAGGTGATGTGCATGGAGAACTATCAAGAGTATGGTTTAGAGGCTGAAAAGGTTGTTTTGTCTTATTTACAAGATATGTTTAATTTTGAAATAAAGCATAATATCTTGGAGAATTATATAGCTAACTTTTCACAACTAGATGATGTTTTTCCTCCATCTCAACAAGAGTTAGATAGAATTAAAATAAGAAATATTAAATCAAGAGTTTCTTCAGGTGATGTTATTATTGAGACAGAATGGGTTCCTTTAAAATTTAATGTTGTTAGAGGAACTTTTCTAAAGCATAAGGCAATTGAAGGATATAATGGACATTTTTATTGCTTCTTTCCAGGTGGAGATATTTCAGATCCTGGCAAGGCAAGGATTGTATTACAGAGAACAGTATCTAATTATAGAAAAACGTGTTTAAAGAATAAAAGACAAGATGAACAAATAGAACAAGCTACTGGTTTTAGATATAATGGAATAAAGGCATATCTTACATTAGAAGAATTTACATTACACCTAATGAAATTGATAATCATGAGCCCGCAAACTGGAAAAGAATTTTATTATGAACTTAGAAGACCTTTTATAGAAAAATATAAAAAAATACTTTTGGAGGAACAATGAAAATTTGGATGACAGGCGAGAATGGTTTCGTTTCTAGAGCCTTTGTTAGGCATTTATCACACAAACATATTGTTGAGAATTCTCATCTTAATGATATGTATGATTATTGGAGACAGAAAAAGTTTTCTTTTGATCATCACTCCGAAATAGATATTTTTGATCCTACTCTTGAAAATCTATTAGAAAGATCAGGCGTTGAATGTATAATTCACACCGCTACCTTGATAGTTCCTGAAGATGATAAATCACATTGGATGGTTAGAAATAATATTGAGGGGAGTTATTACATAGCTCAACATGCTAAAAAATTAGACATTCCAATTGTTTTTATTAAATATAATAATCATCCTAATAATATGTTTAATTATACACAAGATGCAATTTCTTTAATGTTTAAAAATATGGGGATTGATGTTATTGAAATAATAACAGATGAATTATTTGGACCTGAAGATTTTCATGGATCAATTAGTCAATTATTAATGACTTCAGTTGGAAGATCTGATATGGCAGTAATTTATGCTAATCTTGGAGATAAAAGAAAATATACTTTTATAGATGATTTTCTAGATGGTGTTGATATGATTTTATCTGATATAGAAAAATATAAAAATAAATCAATTCAAATTATGGATGATAATGCAAGATCTTTAGAAGATGCTATAGATTATATGGCAAATTCTATGGAGTTGAATTTAGTATATGATATAAAAGAGTGTGAATCTTCTATAATAAAAGAAGATGTTAAAGAATTAAATTTAGATAAGTGGAGTTGTAAATATCCTTTTGCTGCCGCATTAGAGATAACAAGGGATTTAATAAATGACAGAACAAGATAGTGAATTAATTGAAAAGTGGAAATTCTTGTTAGAAGATCTTCCACCTTTAAAATCAAAGCAAATTAAATTTGCAAGTATATATGAAAAAATTGCTCAAAATAATAAATCTAGAGATATAAAACTATTACTCTCTATTATGTATAGAGTTTTTAAAAATTTAGATGATATTAAATTATCTAAAAGAAGCAGTAATAATCATGAAGTTGGTGAATTCCATGATGATGATTTTTATATTGCAGGAAATATTGTGCTAGTTCAATTTCTAGCATTCTGTGATTCTATGGCTTTTCAAATTCAAGAAAAGTTATTGATAACTGGAAAAATAGGTTATTTGTCAATAAAGAAATTTGGTCAAATCAAAAAAATATATATTACATTTTAGAGTATCTTCATTATATGATATAATAATTATACGAGTTATGCATAGTTTAAATAAAGAGGTATAAATGCCATTTAATGAAGAATCACAAATCACAGCTAATCTATTAAAAAATGATATTACACTAGACAAAATTTTTGATGATATTCAAAAAGCAAAAGATATTGAGTTGTGTGAGTTTGCTCTTCAGCCTGGAAACAGATCTCTTCCTGAAGGTAGAATATCACCATTTATGATATTAGGTCCATACCCATCCCCATTTGACATTGACAAATTTTATACAGACCCTGATTTATCAAAATCAGTCCAAGAAATTTGCACATCGCTAGATCTTAATAGAAAAGATTTATATTTAACATATGGTATAAAATATCCAAAAGATCCATCAACTGAAGATCCACTTTTTAAAGATGGTAAATTACACATAAAAAGATTCCTCTTTAAAGAGTTGCTAGTTGTTCAACCAGAAATTATTTTTGCACTTGGTGATTATACTAAATCTCTCCTTGAAAAAACTTTTAGAATAGCAATATCTAAAGGTCTTAATTCATATGATCTTCCTCTGAGAATTAATGCCAAGCAACTTGTATATACTGTAAAGATATTTTCTTTTAACAATGTCCAAGAACTAGAAAGTGTAAGACAAGAAGTTGAAAAAATAAAGATTGACTGGAAATATGTTCATCTTCATGTTCATAATACCCTCTCATTTAAAGATGGTATTGGAACTCCTGATACAAGAATAAAATGGCATGTTGAAAAACAAAAATCTGCAATAGCAACATCTAACCATGGAAATATTTGTGATTGGATTTCTATTTATAATGGCGCAAAAGAAAATGGCTTAAAGCCAATTCTTGGAATGGAAGCTTATGTAAATAGACAGGCTGGTAAATTAAGAGACGCTCTTAAAGATGATACTCCTGAAAATAAAGCCATTAGAAAAATAGCCTCAAAAGAAACAAGACATATAACAATGTTTGCTAAAAATCTAAATGGTTTTAAAAATATTGTTAAAATTCATAATGATGCTTGGGTAAATGGATTTTACAAAAATCCAATTTGTGATCCTGAATATATAAAAGATCATAGTGATGGATTGATTATTTTATCTGGTTGTGGAACTGGAGAACAAAATAGAATTCTCTTGGAGAGAGTTTATCTTGAAAGTGATAAAAGAGCTAATGATAAAAAAGTCCTCATTGAAAATAAAGTAAAGGCAATGAAGTCATCTTTTAGAACAAAGGATGATGATAAACTTGCAGAAAATGAATATCTAGATCAATATGATTTTGAATATTTTTATTCTCACCAAGAAAACAAATTTGAAGAAGAAGATTATATCAAATATGTATCTGATTTTATAGAAGAGAGTGATAAACAGGCAATTGCAGAGGCTCCAAAGAGGGCTAGAGAAGTTATCAAGTGGTGGCATGGTGTATTTGGAAAAGATTATTATATTGAATTAATGGCTATTGATTGGGAACCACAAAAAATTATTAATGAAGAGTTAATTAAGATTGCTCTGGAATTAAATATTCCATGGGTTATTACTAATGATGCTCACTATCTCACCAAAGCAGAATCACGCATTCAAGAGTTACAAATGCTTTCTGATCAGGATAAAACATTTAAACAACTTGAAGAAGATACAGATGGTAAAATTTGGACTATTAAAGGCAAAGAGTTTTATTACAAAAGTGTATCAGAATTGCATGATGCTTGGGAAATGTGGCATAAGTCTGACGTCTTTACAGAAGAGGTTTTTTGGAAAGGTATTCATACTGTAATTTCTCTTGTTGATAGTGTTCAAGAATATGAGTTAGATAAAAGTGCCAAACTCCCAAAACTTTATGATAATGGTAAAAAAGTTATTGTTGATAAAGTTATGAAAGGGTTAAAAGAAAGAGGATTAGAAAACAATAAAGAATATCTTGATAGGGTTAAGTTTGAATTAGATGTTATTGTAAAAAAAGGATATACTGATTATTTCTTGATCATGGAAGATATTATAGGATGGACTAAAGAGACTTTTGGTGAAACATCAGTAGGTGCAGGGCGTGGATGTTTCATTCCTAATTCAAAAGTAAAACTTTCTGATGGGTCATTTAAGAATATTCAAGATATAGAAGTTAATCAAGAAGTTATAACTGCTTATGGTAAAAAACATAAAGTAGTAAACAAATTTATTTATGATGTTGATGAAAAAATATCTCAAGTAAATCTTGAAAATGGTGATTCTATAGAGTGTACAAAAGACCATAAAATTTTAGTTATTCCTAAAGGACGAGAAAAAAATATAATTAATGCAATTTGGATTGAAGCTTCAAAACTTCAAATTGGGGATTGCTTAATTAAAGGAGTATAATATGAATGGATTAGAAAAAATTAATTTTTTAGAAAAAATTAATGCTATAAAATTGAATAATTTTATAGATGAAAGTGATATATCTATAGTTGAAGATTTAATATCTAAAGGATTTTTAAAAGAAGAATGTTTTAAAATACAATGGTTTACAGATGGAAGTATAGGGATGCTTATTAAAAAACACCCATTAACAGAAAAAGGAGAAAAGCTTTTAATATATAAAGAAGATATTAAGTTTTTATTTCAAATACGATACAATCAAAGTAATGATACAACTGGTAATGGAATAAGTAATGTTCATTTTAATGGACACTTAGTAAAAGATTTTATTGATAGGGGCTATTTAAATAAAAATGCTTTTACTATCAAAACGTTTGATGATGTTGGCATCTTTATGTCTGATCAAAAAGTTAAAATTGAACCTTTGACTACAACAGGTAAAAAACTTTTGAATGGTATTATCGAATCAAATATGGAGATAATTATGAGTAATGCTATCATTGGTAATGGAAATCAAATAGGTAATGGAAATCAAGTAATTAGTAATAATACAGGGACTACTATAAAAACCCAACAAACTAATTTTGGAGATGATGCAAAACAAGAAATTAAAACACCAAGCAAAAAAAGTTTTTTACAAAAATTATTTGAAATAATTGGTAATAAGCCATTAAAACTTGCATCAAATTAGTAAGATAATACCAGGAAGAGGTATTACGCTATGATTATAAAAGTAAGTAATAAAGAATATTTTTTTAGAGATGATTGTCCAGATGAAGTAATTAGATATTATAAAGATAAAATTAAAAAAATACCAAAAGATGTTTATTATAAATATTTAGAATATTGGCCAAGAAGTAAAAAAATAATTTTTGGTGAGTGTGATATATCTAGATTATATACTGAAACTATTTTGATTAATTTAATAGATAGAAAATATTTTCAAAATAAACTTATTCATCCATCTGTTATAATGAAATCAACATGTTCTTCAAAAGAATGGAGAGATAAAAACTCTAAGGCACAGTTTATAGCACAAAATAAATTAGGACAAAGAGAAATAAACTCTCAAGCATTAAAAAAAGCTTGGCAATCTGATAAGGCTGATAATTGGAGAAATTCAATTGTTAAACACAGTAAATCACAAGAAAAACGTGATAAAATAAGTAAAGCTTCTAAAAAATTATGGCAAAATAAAGAATATAGAAAAATGATGCTTGATAAATTTAAGGGTTTTCAAGGAGTAAGTGGAGTTTTTTATTCTAAATATTCTGGTAATTTAAGATTTGAATCAACATATGAATTGTATTATGCCTTTATTCAAGATTTAAAAGGTAATAAACTTGAAAGATTTAAAGGCGAAATAAGATATTTTTTAGATAATGTAAAACGAGGATATAGACCAGATTTTATCTATAATAATAAAATTATAGAAATAAAGAGTAATTGGATAATGAAAAATTATCAAGCAACAAAAGAAATTAAAGTTAAAGAAGAAGCTGCAATAAAATATATTAAAGAAAATAATTTAGATGATTTTAATATCTTAACAGAAAATGAATTAACAGAAATTGGCACATTTGATATAAAAAATCAAATTATATATTTATTAGAGATGAATAAGCATATATTGATACAACATGGAAAGATTACAGAGTTTAAAAGAAGAACAGACAAATACATTCAAGCAGAGGAGATTATTAATACATGGAATTTATTGAAGTAAAATCAGTTAATGAATACTTTTACAAAGGCAAAGTATATGATTTAGAAGTTGAAACTGATCATACTTATACTATAAATGACTATTCAGTTCATAATTCATCAGCTGGTTCTCTTATCAATTATCTATTACATATTACTGAAGTTGATCCAATTAAATATGATCTTCTTTTTGAAAGATTCTTAGACTTGGAAAGATATGACTATCCTGATATTGACTCTGACTTTCAAACCAGATTAAGAGATAAAGTAATTGAACATATTATTGAAAAATATGGTAGAGATAGAGTTGCTAACATTGGAACATTTGGTATGCTTAAAATAAAATCAGCCATTCAAGATGTTGCTCGTGTTTGTGATATCCCATCATCTGATGTATTTGCTATAACAAAAAAAATACCTCAAGATGTTAATGATACATCAACTCTAGAAGAATTAGAAGAAGCAGTTCCAACATTAAAAACATTTCTCAATAAATATGATACTGATAAAATGCCTATTCGTTGGTTTATTAATGGTGTGCGAGGAGCACATAGACAAGCTGGCTCTCATGCTTCAGGTGTTCTTATTTCATCTCATAGCTTGATGGATAATATTGCAATCATCCAATCAAGAAAAAATATAATTACAGGATGGATGGAAGGAAACTCAGGACATGAATTATCAGAAATAGGATACGCCAAGTTTGATATTCTTGGATTAAACAATTTACAGGTAGTTCAAGATACTCTAGAATTAATTAAAACTAGGAGAGGAAAAGATTTAACATTAGACTTTATTAATAGTCAGCAAGGGGATCAATCAATTTATCAGAATCTTGTTAAGGGTGGAGATCATTATGGAATATTCCAAATGGATTGCTTACATCCAGATACAATAATTAATGGTGATAAAACAATTAAAGAGTTATATACTTCTTCATTACCTGAAAAATTAACTTCGTATAATGAAGAAACAAAAGAATTAATTCAAAATGATTGTTTGGTTATTAAAAAATCTGGTAAAAAGATGATTTTTGAACTAGAGTTAGAAGATGGAAAAAAAATTAAATGTTCTGAAAATCATAAGTTTTTAACAAAAAATGGATGGAAAAAATTAAAAGATCTCAGTGATAATGATGAAATATTGTCATTATAACCATTGACAATCAACTTCTTGTTTATCATCAAAAATCCAAATAAAATAATAATCACAAGATGTATTTTTTATACCTTGTGATTTTTTATATAAAATATCATCTTTATATTTTTTATATAAATAATTTGATTTAACTTCAATTATTATTTTTTTTCCATCTTTTTCTGTATATAAATCTGGATAATGCCAATGTCCATTATCCATTTTTACAGATGGACCACGTTCCAGTTTATCAACATTAAGTTCCAATAGTTTAATTACTGCTCTATCTTCATATCCTTGACATTTTATTTCACCAAATTTAGTTTTTATTGATGTCCATAATGTCCCAGAATTTCTTTGTTTTTCCATTATTAACAACCTTTCATTTTCAGATTTATTAAACCAGGTTTGTTGTTTTTTATTTTTTATTTCATCTTTTCGGTCTTTTGATAAATTGTTCATTGTCTTTTGAAAAGCTTTTATACGTTTAATATTTGTATCTAAATTTTTTAATGATTGTGATCTTTTTTTGTGTGTTTCAGGACCATATTTTAATACTGCTTGTCTTTTTCTTTCTTTAATTATAGGGTCATTACTCTTTATTTTTTGTATACATTTTAAACATAATTTATGTTCTCTGTTTTTATATGAAGCATAACTTGATTCAAATATATTTTGACATTTATCACATTTATATTTTATTTTTGTCTTATCTGTGATAACTTCATTTTCATAAAAATAATATTTTTTATTTTTATTATATTGATTTGTTCTAACATGATTGGTTAAAGCATATCCACATTTAGACATATCTATCCATATATTGTGTGTTTTACTATAAAATTCGTATAACATATAAACTCCTTGGCATAGTTATATATATCTTATAGATGGAGAGTACAATAGTTAAATGAAATACCAAAGAATAAAAAACATTACTCAATTAAATATTGAAGAGACATATGATATTGCCATGAAAAGTCCATATAATAATTTCATAGCAAATGATATAATAGTACATAATAGTTCTATAGCCAGCAAAGTTTGTAAGCAAGTAGATCCTGATAATTTCTCTGAGCTTTGTGATATATCTGCTCTTATCCGCCCTGGAACATTATCAATGGGAATACCTGAAATTTATTCTGATAGAAATGGTAGAGCTGATGAAAATAATGTTGTGTGGTCAGAAAAAGATATCCCTCCATCTATTCATCATATTCTAAAACCAACATTCGGACTTATGTGTATAACCGGTGATACTAAAATATTAACAACTCAAGGATTAATAGAAATCAAAGAAATTGTAAATAATAAATTAGAAGTTAAAGTATTGACTCTTAATGAAAATACATTAGATTTTGAATGGCAGAATATTAATAAATACTATGATAATGGAATAAAAAAATTAATTGAATTAGAATTTTCTAGTGGTCAAATATTAAAATGCACTCCAGATCATCAAATTTATACCAATAATAGAGGTTGGATTGAAGCTCAAAATCTTAATGATGAAGATGAAATAGTAATAAATGAAGATTTTTCAAAGTTTGCTTAATTTATTTATCAAGAACATATAAGATAACTATATTGGTTCTTGATAGGAGAAAAATGTATAAATGTATATGTGGTTTTGAAACATCTTCATCTAATAAATTAAAACAACACAAGGAAAAATGTAATCAAGTTTTATTAATAATAGATCAAGCCCCTTTATGTTTTTGTGGTAAAAAATTAGATTCTGTTTTTAATAAAGGGACATTTATAGGATATAGAAAAAGTTGTGGTAAAAAAGAATGTTATTCTCTTGCAGTTTCTAAAAGAATTACAGGGGTAGTATGGACTGATGAACATAAAAAAAATCATAATAAAAGTAAATTAAAAGATAATATTATAAAATATGGTAATTTTAAATGTGTAGTTTGCAATAAAATATTTGAAACAAATACTGCTTTACGTGCTCATAAAGCATCATGTCATGATATTTTCAAATGCATTTTATGCAATAAAATATTTAAAAATAATGCTGGATTACAAACACATTTTTTATATAAACATGATAATTCTGATCATGCCGTTTTTATAAAAGATAAACAAATTAAAATTGGAAGACTTATTCAAGAAAACAATAGACAAAAATATGTATCTAATTTAGAAAAATATTTTGAAAATATATTAAAAGAATTTAATGTTAATTATATAAAACAGTTTAGATTAAAAAATAAAAACCAACTTTATTTTTATGATTTTTATATTCCAGAAAATAATTTGGTTATTGAAGTAGATGGGGATTATTGGCACATTAATCCTAAAAAATATCAATTAAATGAAATGTCGCAATATATTCAAGAATATAAAAAAATAGAAATAGAAAAAGAAGCATATTTAATAAATAATGGATATAATATAATCCGTTTTTGGGAAGATGATATTCAAAATAATATCGAAGATGTAAAAGGAAGGTTGAAAGATGCAATCAGTTAGATTGGTTAGTAAAAGGGAAGTATCACCTGAAAATGTTTATGATCTTGAAGTAAATAATAATCATAATTTTATTGCTAATGGTATTGTAATACATAATTGTTATCAATGATGCAGATTGCAGAGTTTGCTGCCGCTTTTAGTAAAGCAGAAACAAATCAATTAAGAAGACTTATTACAAAGTTAGGAAAATTAAGTTCAGATAACCCAACTTATATTAAATCTCTCAAGCCGTTGTATGACAAGTTTATCTTGAATGCTTCAAAACCATTAGATCAAAATGGACTTGGTGGCAAAATGGAAGCTCAAGAAATGTGGGATTTAATGTCAAACTTCTCTACTTACGCATTTAACAAAAGTCACTCTATCTCTTATACATTCTTGACATTCCAAGAATATTGGCTCAAGGCTTATTATAGACCTGAATTTAATGTTGCCTTGTTAAACAACACCGATAAGGGTAGTAAAAAGAAGGGTGAGACAAAGATATCTATTTATGCAACAGAAATTATGGCTAGAGGAATGGATATCACATCTCCAAATGTAAATACTTCAGGATATAACTTTGAATTGATTGATGATAAAACAATTTCTTGGGGTTTGTCATTTATTAAAGCTCTCCCTGATAATGCTATTCTTAAAATAGTAGCAGAAAGAAAAAATGGAGCATTTAAAGATATTGATGACTTTTTCAATAGAGTAACTGACAATGGAAAGAAAATGGCTAATCTTAACAAGAGAGCTATTGATGCTTTGACATGGTCAGGTGCTTTTGATGATTTCGTTGAACAAGGTTTTCAAGATAGATTTGACCTTCACTCTTATATCTTTACAACTCTTAGAAAGGATAAGTCGTATAAAGGTGATATATATTCATACAAGTTAATTGTAGAAAGAGAAGAAGAATTTTGTCTCTTGTCTTTAACTGAAATGCAATCTTTTGTTGAAATAAGAAAAGAAATATCTGCAAGTACAGGTAAGACTGTTAATTATGTTTATGAGATTGAAGAGCCTGGCAGTTATTTCATTGTAGCAAAAGTTGAAGGAATAGAAAACAAAAGAACAAAAACACAAAAAGATTATACTCGTATAACATTGCGTGACGAAACAAAGTCTAAACCATTTATTTATGTATGGCCTTGGAAGAGTCCAAAAGGATATGAATTAAAGAAGGGCCAAATTGTAGCTTGTAAAATTGAGAATGATGGAAACTTTATTAATTTCGTAGGAAGTTTCAATGTTTTAGTAGAAGCTTGATATTTTATAGATTACTAGAAGGGGTATTAAATATCCTATTAAACACACAATGCTTTGCGGCATTGTGTGTTATTATTATTTTTCCAGCTGTTTCTAAAAATTTCTTTTCATTAAATCTTTCATATATCTTAAAAGTATAACTTGGAATATTCCATGCATTTACAATTAATACCCAAGAACTATTTGGTCTTGTAGATCTACTAAAACTTATTTTAATAATATTATTTCCTAAATATGGTTTCTATGTAGCGGTTGTTGCTAATGTTTTTTCCCATCTCATAAATCATCCCATTTTTCTAAATATCCATAAATATATTTCATGAATGTTTTCCAATTTTTAACTTTAGGCATTTTCTTGTATAAATTTAAAATCTTACTTGATTTAAATCCTTCTTCATCTTCACCTTTTTGAATTATATCCATGGCTTGTTTTTTTGTATAACCTTGACTTTTTAAATTACTTGTTATCTCTGCGGCAAAAGACATAAGTTCATCTTTATCATTAAAGTAATCATTTTTAGAATATACTTTCACTAATTTAGGTCTTGTTTTAGATTGAAGATAATGAACCATTTCGTGTAAAACTGCATCAATACATTGTATTAAAAAATCATCTATATAACTAATTTTATCTTTTAATTTCAAGGATTTTAATACTCCTGATTCTTTTGCTAAAGCTAAAATGTTTAAACCTAGTTCATAACTATTATCAAGATCTTTAAAATATCCAAATTCAGAAATATGATTATTTACTGTTATGCTAATATTATCAATATATTTTGATATTACATTTTCAATAATTGTTACAAGTGTTATTGATCTTATTTCATTTGTTTTTTGCCAATTAAAGTTTATTTCAGTTTTTATTTTTTCAGAAATATTATCATTTAATAATTTTGTTTTTAGAGAATATAATATAGATTTTAATTTATCATCATATAAAACTTTTTCAGATAATACATTATTTATTTTCATTCTTCTTCTATTTCTTCTTCTGTGAGTCCGCTATAAATAAGATCAATTAAACGATGTAATAAATATTTATCAATTAATGTCATTCTTGATGTTGATTTGTCAAGATATTTTTTGAAAATAATGCCTAATCTAACTTTGCCGTCTAATGTTCCTTGTTGATCAGCAAATAAAAGTTTATAAAGTTTTTGTTGAAATAATGTTTTTACATCATCATCAGATAATTTTGATTTTACTTTTTGTGATCTACTTATTATTACTTCTTGAGCTGCATCGAGTTCTTTTTTTGATTCTATACTTAAAAGTTCTGAATCTCTTAATTCAAGATATAACTCTTCATCATAATTTTTATTTTTTGATTCATATTCTTTTATATATTCAGCTAATAAAGAACCTAAAGCCTTAAACATTTGTTTATTATGAACTTTAAGTAATTCATTTATTGTCTTATAAACATCAATTTGATCTTTTATCTTTAATTCTGATATTGATTTCTCTAGTGTTTTTTTAGTTTTATAATCTAATTTAAGATGTTTTCTTGATGATTTTAAAACTTCATATTCATTAGCATATTTTTTAGTTGCTAATTGTTTAGCAACTAATTCATCTGAGTGTTTTATGTATTCATCATCTGCTTTATATTCAGCCATTTCTTGGATAATTTTTTCAAATAAATTCATTGTTTTTCCTTTATATTAAAAACATTTCTTTACCAAGCTCTAAAGCTTGATTAAAAATATTCTCTCTATCTAAAAAATCATATAACAAAACATTTATAGATTCTGATACTGACATAGCAGTTGGATTAGATATATATTTTATTATTTGTAATAGATCTTCAAATTCTATTGCTTGTCCATTTAACTTTAATGTATTTTGAAATAATATGCTATTTAATCTATTTATATATTTTACTCTTTTTTCTTGATTGCTTTTAACTAAAACTGAGTATAATAATTTAGCATATGCTTTAGGTTTAGATGATTTAACCTCTATCTCTTTACTATTTATTTGTTTTTGTATTGCTGGATCTTTTTTTAAGGATGGAAGTTCAGCAGCTAGTGTAGTTAAAACTTTTTTAGTCATATCTTCACCAGCAATACTTATCATCTTTTTTATATTTAAATCTGTACTTTCACTTTCATATAATGATTCACCTATTATAATACCACTAGCTTTTAAAAGTGCAGATAATGCTTGTACAAATGGAGTAGAATTAACGTTGTCATTTTTAAAATCATTAATAATACCTTCAAGTTCTGATTTTTTTAACGTTTTATTAGTTGTTGTTTTTGGTGTATCATCCGGTATTTCTGCAAAGCCAGTATTAGATGTATTACCAGATTGAATAGACTCATAATAATTTTTTATATTATTATACTCTTTTAACCCATTCTCAGGATATTGTTCTACAAATCTGCCCATTATAGTAAGTGTGATTCCCATTTTTCCATATTTATCTTTTGCTCTATTAAAATCTTCTTTACCAACATTGTATTCAGAATCATCTCTTCCGTTCTTTGGAACTGCAGCATCTAATGCAGCTAAAGCTTCTATTATTTCTACTCGATGTTGTTGTGGTAATCTTTCAAAATCTTCAACATTATAATTAGTTTTAGTTACTGTAGTCGCATCATCTTCAACTGCATCATCTTCAGTTGTATTTTTATTTTGTAATTTACTATATAGTTTTTTAAAGGCAGTGATATCAGCGCTGACACCTGGTCTAAAAGATTTAGTTTTTGTGTTCATTTCATAAAAAAAATTATAATATCTTTCAAACCTAGATTTCATATCCGTTTCTTCTGATAATAAATTATCTATAAAAGTAAGGATAGATTCTGCTTTTGGATCAGTCGCTACAGTATTGTCTGTAACACCTGTTCTAAAAATTTTTTCATATGTTGTTTTATAAAGTTCAAATTGACTACTTATCGCATTTTGTGCACTATTAAGTTTACTTATATTTTCTGTTTCTACATATTTATTAAATAAATCAATTGTCTTTTTCATAGAAGTTATGATTGCTTCAAGAGATGCATATTTTGTATCTGATTCTAATGTTTTAGAATGTGCATCTGTAACTGCTTGTTCTATTGGAGCCTGATTTTTATAACCAGAATTCCAGTTTTTAATGGAATTTCCTATACCCTGAGTACCTCTTTGAAAACTACCACCGGCACTAGCAATAGATGAACCTATTCCTTCTTTGACAATATTTTTATTTAATTCTTTTATTTTCATTGTATATTCTCCAAACAAAGCATATATAGTATAAGTTATCTTGTAAAAAAGGAGGTAAAAAGTAATGGATTTAAAGAAATTAGAACAGTTATCTGAAGTTATATTTCAGCAACTTGCTCTTAAAGAAGAAATGTCAAAAAAGTTTATTATGGCAGCTCTCAAAGCAATTAAAACATTTGATGAAAATCATACTGCAAAGGGATTGGAACCTTATACAGAATATGGACCAATTGGTGTTGTTATTCAATTTGATAAAAAGAGAGGTAAATTAAGAGATCACTATCATCCTTCAATTCCTGAACAATGTTCTTCTGAAGAGATTGAAAAGGCATGGGAAGACGCTGCTGTTTATGCACTAATGGGACTTTTAGTAGAAAATGGAGAATGGTACGGTCCAGGTGGAAAATAATATGTTTATAAAGCATATATATAGTATCTATTAAAGTACGTTGTACATTAAAAATAGAAACATTTATTAGAAAAAAGGGGATTTACATTATGGCAAAAAAGTACGTTAGAAGCACAAACTTGGCAGCATTGAAACAAGCAATGGAAGACAACAAGAATGGCGGTGGAGGATTTAGATATTGGAAACCTCAAAAGTATGGAAAATATACTGTTCGTTTTCTTCCTGCACAAAAACCAGATGGCTTCTTTTATAAAGAAGCTGCTCAGCACAAGGTAGGAGATAATTATTTCTTCTGTCCAAAGGTGGATGGTGATCCTTGCCCAATTTGTGAAACATACAAAAAGCTATGGGATGTTAATACTGATGCAGCCAAAGAATTGGCAAGAGAAATTAAACCAAGAAAGCAGTACCTTTATAACATCATTGTAAAAGATGAAGCAGGCGTTGCTGCAGAAGATCCAACAAAGATTCAAGTTTATATGTCAGGTAAAAAGCTTTTTGATAAACTTATGGATTATTTCTTTGATGCAGATTATGGTGATTTGACTGATGTTGAAGAGGGTTTTGATTTCGTAATTAATAAAGAGCAGGGAGCACAAGGTTTCCCTAATTATGATAATTCACGTCCTAGAAACAAGGCAACTCCTCTCCATGATGACACTGACATTATTGATGAGATTCTTGATAATGTAAAAGATCTTGACAAACAGATTGAGTATAAATCTTATGAAGAGTTGGACAAGACTCTCAAGAGTTTTATGCATAATGAAAAAGATTTTGATATGTCAAGCAAAGAAAAAGAAGATGCTCCAAAGGGCAAATCTTCAAAACCTGCTAAATCACAAGAGCCAGAAGAAGAGGAAGAGGTTGATGAAGATGATATCTCTGACTTCAAGAATCAGCTTCTTAAAGATTTAGGTGCTGATTAAGTTGTTATAGCATAACAAACAGCCTCCTCTTTTAGAGGGGGCTTTTTTATGCATATATAACAATATGAAAGTTGATGATGTATATATTAGAACAGGTAAAAATTATCTATCTATTTGTTATTTAAAAGAAATAACATCACACTCTTATAAAAAAGAACAATTAGAAGTGTTAAATAATCTTGGAGTGGCTCCATATGAAGATGATCTAATTACAACTGATGAATATATTTTAAATAAAGTAGTGAATAATAACATCTTGTCAAGAAAAATGGACCATGTTTTTAGTGGTGATTTTCATTTAATGATTAAAAATGATGTATATAAAAAAATGGATAAACATGATTTTACAAAGTTTTTATTATCTTTTGATGATTTTAAATTAATATCATTAGATAATAATTCTATTCTTGGAGATTTCTTTAATTATTTTATGGAGAAATATGGAAAAGAGAGAGTGGCATTACATCCTTCCACCACAAGCATTTGAGTGTAGTTGTGTAAAATGCAATGGTGTAAATCTTCAATGGTCAGAATTTAAAAATCATATTTGGTGTTATGATTGTCAGATAGATTTTGACCCTGAAGATGGAGAACATTCAGGATTATTTTCAGGCCCTATACCAATACAATTAACATCAATGTTTGGAACATCTTTTGATAGATATATTATAAATGAGGATAGAGTTGAAAGATTTAATTTAAAAACATGTGTGTGGGATAAAGATTGGACATTTGATGATGTAGGTATTACTAAATCTTTGTTGTTAGATAATTTAGATGATAATGATGATGTATATGGTGATTTTAATTTTATTAAGGGCTCCATGAAATTTAAATATGAAAACGGTCAACATTGGAGAAAAGTATTATATGAAGTACTTAGAAAGTATAAGACTAAATTATAAAGAAAAATTTAAATGTTTACTTTTAAATTATAGTTGTGATACTTGTTATTATGGAACAGTTCCAAAAAGTATGAAGAAGGTTGATTGTTTAAGACATTTAAAATCAATTTCTAAAGAAGAAATTATTGAATTTCAGAAACAAGAGTGTATTTGTAGTAAATGGAAAGATAATATAACATGTGAAAGCTTGTTAAATAAAAATAGTATAACTAATGACTGGAGAAAAAATGACTTTATTTGAAAAAATTGAAAACAAGAAAAATCATAAAAAAGATGCTCCACAAAAAGAACATGTTTTTAATCCAAAAATATGGGCTGATATGTCTATGGATGAAAAACAAATATATAAACTATATGAAGCCTTCCAGAAACACACAAATAAAAGAGGTGTAAAAAATAAGTGGCTTCCATCTATTTATGTAAAAACAATTCCTGATGAAGATGATATGAAGCCAGCAGATTTAATTAGACAAGCTGATAATTGGAAGTATTTTAAAGAGTGTTGGGAATTGTATTTGGATGATGAGAATTTTGACATTAATAATTTTATGGATTCTGTATTTCGTAATCTTGGAAAAGATGATAAAATCTTCCCAACACAACTTAGAACTAAAAAAATCATGCAACAATATAAAGATTATCGTGTTAAACTAAAGATGACAAAAACAGTATCAACTGAAAAAAAGATGATGCAAGATTTAGCAAATACATATAAATTTATGAGAAATAGAATAGAAGATGATTCTGTATGGGAGTGGTTTAATACTCCTAAAAAAGGTCAATATATATCAGATGGTGTATTATGCACTATTCAAGAAATGATTTCTCCATTTTATTATTCAATTTCTAAAAGTTTTATTAAAGCTTATTACAATTTAGATAAAGATATACAGGAGGAGATAATAGAAATGCAAGAATTACACACAATACAATCTCTAGTAAAAATCAAATCTTCTGTATATACTTTTGCTAAAGAACTTTTTGGAGATGACATAATATGAGCAATAAATCTTTTTTTTATAGAACTCTTTCTTATACAATTTTAATTATAGCTTTTGTAGTATTTGCAATACAGGTTTCTTTTGACTTCAATCAGATATTTGGAATTGATATTGGACTATTAGGAGTTTTATATCCTATAGTAGGCGTTGTTTTTGGATTTATAACTATATCAATACTTTATTTGATATCTAAAATACATATATTTATACTCCATGATAATGTATTAAACTTTATAAAAGGGTTAATTTATTTAATAGTAACTTTGATGTTTTTATTATGGATATCATTTTTAAGTATTAACTTTTTATTTATATTAGATGGTTTTGGAGAGAGTATTTTATCTATAAAATTTATTTTAAAACAATTTGCTATGGCGTTAATGTATTCATCATTTGTTAATTTGTTTTTCTTTTCACTATCTATACCAGTTTTAAAGGAGAACAAAAATGAACTTTGATGAGGCAACTTCTAAAAAAAAGTATTATTCTTCTATTCAAGAGTTATTAAATAATAATAAAAGAAAAGATATTTTTATGTCTTTTGAGAGTGTTTTTACAAAGATAAAGATGGATATGTTTGATGAGTATGACGTTGAGGATATTTATTTATATGGTGATATTCTTGAAAAAGAGTATTATGATAAAGATGGTTTATCTTTGTTGATAGAAATAAAGAAAAGTAATTTTGAAAAAATGGTTGATGCTAAATATATACAAGATTGCAAGTTTAAAATAGATTTTGTGTTTGACGTTGAAGGTCAAATGTATTCTTATAAAAATAAAAGATGGATTATAGAAAATAATCCGCCAGGATATAAAATACTAATATGATAAAGAGTTATACTATATTGCTAATTGATGATGACCCACAAGTTATTGGTGTTTTAAACAGATTATTATCAGAAAATGAAAACATGGATTTAATAAGTGTTGACACTTTGACTAAGGCAAAACAAGTTTTAGATAATGTAGATATCCATTTAATAATTATAGACTATAATCTCCCTGATGGGAATGGAATATCATTTGTAGAAAAAATAAGAGAAAAAGCAAGCGGTTTGAAATATCTCCCTGTTATTATGCTTTCTGGAGAAGGAAATAATATAAAAGTTCCTGCTTTACAAAAAGGTGTAAATATATTTCTTGGGAAACCTTTTAATGGAAAAGAGTTGCTTGCAATTGTAAATAATCTCCTTGAGTTATTAGATGCTTATGAATCACTTGAACAAGCACAAACAATAATAACTGCTTTAATTAAAGCAGTAGAAACAAGAGACTCTTATACTGAAGGTCATTCAAAGAGAGTTGCTGAGTATTCTTTAATGTTATATGATGAAATAGGTTTTGATGATTATGAAGAAAGGTCTAATCTTGAAATAGGATGTTTACTTCATGATATAGGAAAGCTTGGAACATCAGATGGTATATTAAAATCAGAAGATAGGCTTACAGAAGAACAAAGATTAGAAGTGCAAAAACACCCAAAGTTTGGTTTTGAGATTTGTAAAGATTTAAAAAACTTGCAAGGAGCTTTGCCAATTATTCGTTATCACCATGAAAAAATGAATGGCTCAGGTTATCCTGATAATTTAAAGGGTGATGAAATTGAACCAATTGTTCAGATGTCAGCAATTGCAGATATATATGATGCTCTTACAAGTAAAAGAGCATATAGAACAGAAAACACTAATACAGATGCTTTTAGAATAATGGATAAAATGACAAAGGATGGAGAATTAAACAGTTATTTTTATGACATGTTTAAGTCACTAATTCTAAAGAAAGAAAATGAATAACATTATACTTTATTTATTAGGATATAAAGACTTTAAAAAGAACTTTGATTTATATATTAAAAAAGTTTTATTTGATATAGAGAAATTTATTATTAAAACTGACATGGAAAGAAAAAAACAACTATTAAATGATATGCAAGCAAAAGAACTTCTTTTATGGGATGATTGTTATATCATCCCAAAAGAATTATTAAATAATTATATTACAAGGAGAAAAAAATGAATGGGAAGCAATGTAAAGAATTGAGGGCTGCATTTATTGTCAAGTTTCCACAATACAAGGATTATAAAAAGTTGAAAATGTCAACACCTCAAGAGAGGGAAGTATATGCTCAGTTTAAGAACTCATATCAAAAGGCTAAAAAACAATTTAATAAAACACCATCAAATGAAAAAATAGTTGTAACAATACATTAAAATAAGCATATTTATATATGACTAAAACAAATCAACGGAGGTGCTTGCTGTATGGAAGCCAAAACGCTACAGGAAAAATCAGAAAAGATTATGACTCTATTAAATGTTGCCAAGGAAGTAAATAGTATTTATTTTCCATCTAAAGAAAAAAAGGCTGAAATTGTTCAAAAAGCAATTGATAAGCTTGAAAAAGAATTAGATAATTATTAAAAAAGTTTAGCTCCTCTATTTTAGAGGAGCTTTTTTTATGGTATAATAGCTGTATAGGGGAATATATGAGTGAGAAAAAGACTTTTCCAATTTTTGCTAGTGAGAGGGATCTTTTTGATCTTATTGAAAAAAATGATGTTGAAGCTGTCCGTCATCTAATTCATGGATATACTGGTTGGGAAAATCTTCATGGTGTCCGTATGAGACTAAAAGATATGAATTTTATTAGTCCTATGTCTGCCGCTGCATTATGGGGTAAATTTGATGTTCTCAAATTAATGATTGAAGAGGGTGGTGATATAAATATGAAGAGCGAAGACAAGACTGCAAAGTTTGAAACTATTCTTGCTTCAGCTTGTCTTAAAAAGAATAATATGAAAATAATTCAATATCTTGTAGAAAAAGGTGCTAAAGTAGATATTCCTGGAAAGAGTTATTTTGATTCACAATTTACTCCACTTGGCGCTGCTATAAGAGCATGTAATTTTGCCGCTGTAAAGTATTTAGTTGAAAATGGAGCAAATATAAATAGTATATTTATAATTGGATATGTTCCTTATGGAAAAGATGGTATGAAGATAATGAATTATCTATATGGTAATGGTTATGATTTTCATAAAAATGACAATGGACAGACAGCTTATGATGTCATGAAGAGGTCTCATCTTGAGCAGGTGAATGGCAATAAAGAATATGCTAATTGGACTCTTCCATCTTGGCATAATGAATTAGGTGATTTTTTAAATAAAATTTAATTTTCATAAAAAATTTAACTTTTTATGAAAAAACGTTAAGATAAATGCATAGTTTATTGCACATAAAAGGAAAGAAAATGACACAAATAAAGTCCAATTCATATTATTTTATATCCTCATTTAGTATTAAAGATATGGATAAAGATATGTTTGGGAGTTTAGTGTAGTCTGACAAACCTTAATTGTCTAACACAAGCTCCCAAGAAATTGGGAGCTTTTTTTATTTAGAGATGGTAAATGTGTGATATAATGGGAGTATGAACAAGAAAGAGTTTAATTATGATTATGTGCTGAAAGAAATTAGGCACCAGTTTCAATTAATTGGACAATGGGCTGGACGTCAGGAATATGAACTTGCTGCCAAGAATGCTATTATGGCAAACACCTTGATAGAATTGCTTGAAGCTCATTCTTGTGGTAGCCACGGAGGTTTTGATAAAGGACAACAAAAGCATATTGGATTTAGCAATCCTTATGAATATGTTCACAATGACCTTTATAATAGATATGAATGGATAAATGTAAAGTATAACAAATGAGCTCGAGTCATCCAAAGGTTAAGATGCGACT
>JFJP01037392.1_pt1 | contig 72175 bp, 74 predicted proteins | sample 431651 | NCBI WGS metagenome assembly JFJP01 (sample SAMN02602958, study PRJNA72255) | Microbial mat metagenome, whole genome shotgun sequencing project. | biome: fresh water; feature: sink hole; material: water; isolation source: purple microbial (photo- and chemosynthetic) mats found in... | reverse complement strand
ATCGAATTGGAAATTAATTCCATTTCCATCATCAATAGTTAATCGCAATATTTTATTTAGTGTTACTCCTATCGTAACAACATTTCTATCCTTAATGACTTGAGAAAACGAATTTTGAAACAAGACTATTAGAATAATTAAAGTAATTATATTTCTCATGAATATAAATACTTTATTACAATTTTAATAATAAATGATTTTCCAATTTCCTTCAAGGTCTTCTACGAGTGCACTTTTTGTTTCAACCCAATCGCCAGAATTTAGATAATGAATTCCATTAATCATTTTATCTTCAGGTGTATGAATATGTCCGCAGATAATTCCATCACATTTTTTTTGTTTTGCATATGCAACAGCAGCATCTTCAAATCTTGAAAGTAGATTAACAACAAATTTAACATTTTTCTTTATATCATGGGATATTGATTTATATGGAAGTCCTTGTTGAAGTCTTCTTCTATTATGATGTCTATTTAAAAATAAAAGTATGTCATAACCAACACTCCCCAATTTTGCCAACCATGTCGCTTGTGTAGTTATTGGGTCAAAAACATCACCATGCATTATAAGATATTTTTTTCCAAATGATTCATAAACGTAATCATTAAGCACTTCAAAATTATATCCAATAACAAATGGAATAAAAGTTTCTAAGAAATCATCATGATTGCCCCTTAAATAAACTACATTAGTACCGTTGTTTGACAATTTCAATACTTGTTTTATGAAATTACTATCCTTTTTTCTCCACTTCCCACCTCTACTGAGCTGCCAACCATCGATAATATCACCATCTAAAAACAAATTTTTACATCGATTATTTTTTAAAAACTCTATACATTCTTCAGATTTAGAGTCTTTTAATCCAAGATGAACATCGGATATTACAATTGTTTTATATTTATAGTCTTTCATAGTGTCGATTTGCGCATATAAATTAAATGTGATTGATAATAAAAACAGAGGGATTATTTTTTTCATATTATTACTAGACAGGTATTTGTAATAAATATGAAAAAAACCCATATTAAATGGGTTTTTAGTTTAAGTTTTCATTATCTAATTATTACCTAATTTATTTTGTCTTTTTAATCTTCTTTTCTCACGACCATTTCCTTTATTCAACGCACCATATGTTGGTGTTAATGAATGACAATTAGGACATAATAATTCCAAGTTATTTAAATTATGATTTTCAGAATTACCGTCTTTATGTTCTAATTGAATTGGAACTAAACCAGTTGTTGGATTAATTTCATTCCATCCACATTTCATACATTTTTCACCATGTTTATGAATAAGATATCTTTTATATGTATCCACATAAAACGATGTATCGCCATTTTCAATTTTACAGTATGTTTCATTTTGTTTATGAACAACGTTACATTCCTTAGAACAAAATTTTTGTTGGTTATAATTTAGTTCGCCTCCACAATTTAAACAATTTGATGATTTATTTTCATTCTTTCTTTTGGGGAATTTCTTATTATTAAATGTTGCATTACATGATTGTGAACAAAACTTTCTTTTATCCTTTATTAATCCAATAAATTCTTTACCACATTCAACACATATTATTGTTTCTGTAGTTTTGTGTCTATTTTGACCACAGCCTAACTTATTCAATCTCACTTGAACACTACGAACACTTCTGTTCATTAATAGAGCAATTTCATTAAATTGCATTCCTGCTTGATGTAAAGAAATTGCTTTATTAACATCATCTTGATTCCATTTCATAATATTTATTTAACATAAATACTAAAAAAATGCGAAAAAAGATTTTCGAACTTATTTGTGCGGGATGAGAGAGTCGAACTCTCTAAGTCCTTCTGCTTGGCAAGCAGACATGCAACCACTTACACCTATCCCGCAATATTGTGCATCCGGAGGGATTCGAACCCCCACACATCCCTTGAACGGGACTGTCCTATCCATTAAACGACAGACGCATGGAGCAGGGTGAATATAACGATTTTAGGAGTTACATCCACCCTGCGGTGTTTATGACAACAATCTAAATTCAGATGTTGTCAAGTCAAATAATTGTTTGTTACTTGCAAGACTAGCATAATAATCTGCCTTATTATAGGCATCAAACTCTGTTCTTGCTTTTACATAAAATGTTCGAACTCTGCCACTCGTAAGGGTGAGTTCAACCAACCAATATTTCATTGGTGGTTTTTTGGTCTTCTTTTTTAAAGCTACCATAATCTTAATTTACCAAGAGTGGCAAACTAAGAACTATTAAAATTTTTCATATTATTGACTTTATATGGTTCGTCTTCTTCGCAAAGAAAGACATAATTTTTTTCCTCTTTAATTAAATCCTGTAAGTGTTTGGGAGTTTCGGTGGTTAATCCGGCATAATAATGTCGGCAATGGTCATGATAATAACCTAGCATTTCAACACATAAATTATCCCATGTATCGGCATATATTACAATAACCCTTTCCTTTTTCATCCTTTCCTTTTTTTTCTTCTGTTAGCAAATTCAGAACGAAATCCTAAATCCCTCAACACTATCATAACTATATAGTTATGCTTTTTATCTAATGCTTTTCGATGGGAGGCAAAAGTACTTATACCAATCCAATTTCCAATATCAGATTTTCTACTTTGAACTTCAAAAGATTCTCCGTTTTTTACAATACGGACTCTCTGATTAATCTTTTTTAAGATATTAGTTTTTAACTTTTTCATTTTCATTCATATTAGTACACCTGAAGGGATTCGAACCCCCAACCTATTGATTCGTAATCAATTGCGCTAATCCAATTGCGCCACAAGTGTATTTTGTACCCTCGGCAGGACTCGAACCCGCAACGACTTGGGTCGAAACCAAGCATTCTATCCGTTGAATTACAAGGGCAATTGTTAAATATTTAAATACATTCTATATTGATGTTCAATCAATTTAAAACCAATTTTTTCCATCTGTGGTCTGCTTTTATCATTTGTTGTTATAAATATGATAAAACCGTTATAATGTTGTTGACAATATTCCAATCTTTCTTTCGAAAGTTTATCATAAATACCCTTTCCACGATATTCGGGTAAAACAAATGCACTTACAAAACCAATAGTTTTAAATCTTTTCATTGTAAAAAATCCAACAACGCCAACTAATTTATTGTCTTCAAAATAGCCGAAGAAATGATGATTTTTCTTTTTTACAATAAACATTTTTTCATTAAGAGCAATTTTTATTAAATTGTTTAGCTCCTTTTTATCGTTTTTATTTAAAAATCTAATCATAATAACATTTTTTTGTACTCCCAACAGGAATCGAACCTGTGTCTAAAGTTTAGGAAACTCCAATTCTATCCGTTGAACTATGAGAGTGTTGTTATAACATATTTTTTATCAATACTAATTTCAGCATTAGATAAAAATTCAGGAGACTCGGTGGTGTATCCTTCTAAGCGATATTTAAAATTAACCATTGCTTCAACAATTTCTTTCTCAGTTAATTCTTTTTCGCTGTCGACATTAATCGTAATTTTTACTCTATTCATTGTTTTAAATTTAAGATAGTACCCCTACGGGGAATCGAACCCCAATCTGTGGTTTAGAAGACCTCTGTATTATCCGTTATACTATAAGGGCAAATGTAATAAAAAGGGAATTAATTTCCAACATTAATTCCTTTTTCTTGTAAAAATTTTAAAAGGGTTTATCTTAGCTAATACAAAGTAAGATATAAAACAAGACAGCGATACAAGGTAAAAAATAGAAATTGAAAACCAATAACTGCCTGTTGTGTCCATCAGCCACTTTAGAGCTGCATCGTAACCCAATGGGTTGAAAAATGTTCCTAAGAATAGAAACAAGGTTGCTGTTTTTTCTCTGCTTACCTTCATCGCTTTCCATGTTATTTGTATTAATAAAGTTATTTTTAGAGAGCCGATGGCTGGATTCGAACCAGCGCGGACTTACGTCTCCAGTTTACAAGACTGGCGTTGTCGACCCCTGAACCACATCGGCATTATTTTAATTTTTCATACATTTTTCTAAGCAAATCTACATCAAGTACATTAGCTTCAAGTTCTTTGGGGTCAGTGATAATGTATAAATCCCTGTCATTTAATTCATTTAAGTATGTGCTCCAACGCCAGCTACTCATTGATTTATAATTGTAGACATCTTCAGCACTAACCTTTCCACCATACATTATTCTCAATAAGAAATTTTCTTTATCAATTCCCCATAAGCAAATCTTTTTCAATAACCATTTACCAGGGGAATCGGGTGTGGCATATAGCATGAAAGACATTTGACATAATGTATACATCGGAAATCTTATTCCAATTAAAAATAATTGAAATTTAGAAAATTTACTTCTGTCAAACTGTACATATTTGTCTTGTGGAACTTCTTTACTGATACCCGCTAACAAATAGATTATTTTATTCAACAATATTGAGAAAAACATACTTACGATAATGACCATATAATATGCTAACATCGCAAATCGATTTCCGGTAATTCCTTTCATCCATAACCACAAATCAATGGTAAATTTATATCTATCAGAAATTCTCCACCTTAAATTTTTGGATAAAAACTTTAAATAAACCTTTTCATCACTAAGTTTCATTAGTACCAAAGTATTCAGAATATGGTCTCGACTCATGTCGTTATAATCATCATTCTTATAGCTTGGATGTCTATAACCCTCAACATATAATCCTTTTTCGTCTTCTTTAATCTCGTAGCAACCCTTTACCGCTCTCACAAATGGTTTATAGTCATATGCAAGATATGCATCTAATGCCGTACCAATACAATCGCCCTTACCCATATCACCATTTGGATTCCAATCGGGGTTATGCCCCAACATTAATCCATATTCGTCAATCCAACGACCAGTTTTGCTATTGATATCAAATCCCATATTAACTTCTCCTATAAAAAATCATCTTATGTGGTGGTTTTTTATTACCACCGAAATACAAACCCAATTTATATCCGAAAAATATTTTATTTTTTTGTTTTACCGGATGTTGCATTCCAAAATTTTCATCTTCACTAGTCACTGTGTATTCAATATAATTCGTTTTAGCATTATATCTTATTTCGTAACCATACCACTTACCAACCTTAACTTCACAAATTGGTAATGTTGGAATTCTTAATTTATTAAGATATTCATAACCAACGATTTCCATTTTACTTAAATCAGCATTGGGTCTCCAACCAAATCTAAATGAATTATTATGGTGTAAACCAATGCTAAAGCCAAATAATTTGTTTATGTCATATTGGTCAGCATCATTAAATTTATAAAAACACGATTCAGTGAACATAAATCTTATTTTAATTGAATAAGATTTAGTTCTCCTGAATATTGTTAGACTTGGAAAACGAAAGAATGGAAATGGTCTTCTTCTATTTTTTAAAATAGTTACTTTCATTTGTAATCACCTGTTTTAGTAATCCACCACCATAATTGACGAACCCAAATGAATAATACAAATGCAATGCAAATTCCAAAAAACGTGAAAAATCCGGTATTAAAATCCCAGATAATTCCAACGATTGTTCCAATTATTGCTGCAAGAATTGCGTACCATGCCGATTTAATGGTCATGATAATGTTACTAATAATAAAATTCCAAATTTTTTTCATAATTCTTTTTCACATAAATACTCTTATTTCATATTGACGTTACCAATGTTTAAATTGAATTGGAGTAAAATGTGTTCGAGAATTTAGCTTGTCTAGCAAATTCGGTTTCGTCCTGAACATATTCATTGAATTCTGCTTGTGTCAAAACGACATAATCTTCAACTTCCCATTCAAACATTTCGATAATCTTATCGTAGTTTTTAGCATTATTGATTGGGGTTATCAAATCCAATTTAGCGTCAAGAGCACCATTTTCAACTCTCTTAAACTCTTTACTTAATTGATTTAGTGCCTCTTCTTTATAAGCAAGAATTGCCTTTTCGTACTCCCTGACATGATTTTTTTTATTCAGTTTAATTTGTTCAATTAAGTTTGCTTTATCAACTTTAGTTTCTCTATTACCTCTGATTCTCATACCTTCCATTTTTATTATATTTTAATTAAAATTATTTTGTAGTAAAGTTAATTAAAATTTTTCAATTAGCAAGTGTTTTGCGCACCGAGAGGGATTCGAACCCCCGACTCTCTGGTTAACAGCCAGACACTCTACCACTGAGTTACCGGTGCATTATTAAGAACTATTAGAAACATTATTAATATTGGGAAATTTAAGGTTTATTACCACCATTCTTATTAAGCTCATTAATTTTTTCCTGTTCAATATGCCAGAATTGTGAGACTTTTCTATAGAGTCTTTTTTGTGTTTCCGGTGATAAAACCTTAAAATTATCAAATGCATATCTGAAATCATTTAATACCTGTTTTAATGGATACATAGAATATATGATTTGAGTATCACTTGATTTATCAATATCCCAAGTATAAAAATGAACCTTAATCATCGCTTGTGAAAATCTCGCCCATATTTCGTGGGGTAGATTTAAATATTTCTTATACATTTCCATGTCATTAATTTGACTTCTCACAATATTATTTTCCATTTTCCGGTAATAATTTTTCCTATAATTCTTATTTTCAGGAGTGTTATACGCCATACCACCACTACGATAATCGTCATAAGAATGTTGAAGTTCGTGAACCAAAGATGTGTAGAATTCGTAATATAGTTTAGAATAAAAATCAGTTCTACTAATTACATGTTCAATTAAAATTTCATCAATTTTTTCTTTAAATCTATTGTAATCATAATAAAGGTTAATATCTCTTTCAGTTCTTGGATTATACTTTTCACCTTTATGTGTTACAATATTGCTATAATCTGCTTTATTACTACCTTTATCGTCTTTGGGTTGGAAATATATTTGAACATTACTTTCAATAACATAATTTTTTATTTCATCGTACTTATTTGAATCCATTTGGTCTACATTTACACCATAAATGTACCTGAATGACCCGTCAGTATTATATTTTTCGAAATTTTTCTCAGCAGTTGTGATAAGAATATTATTCGCTAATTTTTTAATTTCGTCAACACTTTTATACGTTTCATCTAAAACGTTCTGAATTTCTTCGTTAATAATAGTATGTAAATTTTTGTAATTCATTCCAACATAAATACGAAGAATATTGCAATTATTTAGAGCGGGAGAGGAAGGATTCGAACCTACTTTATTTCAATTTTTCATTCACAGATTAACAGTCTGCAGCTAAAGCCTAATCAGCTACACTCCCATGTTATTAATTTTGTAGTGAAGGTGGGACTCGAACCCACAACCTTGACGATATAAGCGTCCTGCGCTGACCGTTGCGCCACATCACCATATGAACCCAATCACAGTACTATGATTGGGTTCGACAAGTAGCCTTCCAGATGCACATAATTTAGAGGTGTGGAAGACATTGTTGAGCACTCTATCGGACTCGAACCGCATATCTTGATTACAAATCAAGCACTTTACCAATTAAGTTATAGTGTGCAATGGAGCAGGTAATCGGAATCGAACCGACATCCTCTGGTTGGAAGCCAGACGCACTAACCGTTGTGCTATACCCGCATTACTGTGGTGCAGGGTGGATTCGAACCACCATAGTCGGATTTTCAGTCCGATGCGTTGACCAACTTTGCTACTGCACCATAATTCTTTTAAGCGTGGGAATCTCACCCACAACATATTAACAGGGATGCATTAATAATATGCTGCGAAACATTATTTATCGCACTCAAGTGGAAATAACAGGATTCGAACCTGTGTCTGTGGGACTTCACGCCACCGCTAAACCAACTCAGCTATATCTCCATAATATTATATAGGCTACCTTGTGAGGCAGTTACCCGAATTGCGCCCTCTGCAACCCGACCTATAAAGGACAATTCCGATGCAAATGTCCGTGCTTTAGACGGCAAACTCACCCTGCGGAAACAAGGTTTGTTCCATTTACTTGTCCCTTTTTGCGCATCGAGCAGGAGTCGAACCTGCATCTCGCTGTTTAACAGACAGCCGTTTTAACCATTATAGCACTACCGATGCATTAAAAATAAGTTCTGGGGTGAGCCTTCTACTCACGTCTCCCGAATACCATTGCAGGTAACTTAAAATGTCTCGGAGAACTATCGTGTTAATCGTATTGCCAAGTACGTGTAAATAAATCTACTAACACTCAAATTCCAACAGAACATTAGGTCAGCCTCTTATGCATCCCAGAACTTTTACACCTCAAAGAGTCATGACTTCTTTTTTGGTGCACAAACCACATGATGATATCCACTGCATGTGATTCTAGCCGACTCCAAAGGTTTCGAACCTTCCAGAAGATAAGGTGCACCATAAATCTTCATGTTCCAATATTAAAGTCGAAATGAGTTTTTAACTAATTTATCAACACATTGCAATCCCACCACAGGTGCTTGTTTGTATCAATTTCATTAAGGAAACTTCACCCTTCGGCTGGTTAGGCTTCTGGATTACTAACCTTTTTTGCGGAGAGAGAGTGTACCGACCACTCTTGGGTATTATCCCAGCCTCTGTTTAGCAAACAGGCACATTACCATCCTGTCCCCCCTCCTTTTTTTAAATATTCTACCCAATTTCCAATTAAATAGTGCGGAAGAGGTAGGATTCGAACCCACGGGACTTTTACATCCAGCAGTTTTCAAGACTGCCACCATAAACCACTCGGACACTCTTCCATTAGTGAATGATTAAAATTTTGATTGCTTTGTTGTGACGGTGGGACTCGAACCCACGTTGTCTTGCGACCCACGGTATCAGCGTGGTGACTAAACCATTCATCCACGTCACAGTATTATTTTCTTCCCTTTCGCCAACCACGATTAATAAATTCATTTAATTGAAATTTTTTAATTTTTTGTGGTTTACTATATTCATCAGAATAAATCCAGCAAGTATCAAATTGTGAATTATTTATCCCAACATTCTTACTTTTTTTCATTTTTTCTATGGTTTCAGGTAAATGTTTTTTTCCTAAAAAACCTTTATAGTCATATCCATTTATTTCATTAGTTTTTTTCATTTTCTGATAAATTAATTCTTTTTCTTCATCACTTAAACCATCAAAATATTTTCTAAAAATAACTCTTCGCCAATTCTCACCATATTTTTCAATCAAAATTTTATCTGCAGCATATCTTCCCTTCAATGCCTGTTCTGAAATAAAACCACCTTTTCCACCAACCATTAGATTCATACAATCTTCTTTCGCAATTTCATTTAAATTAACAATTTCTTTTTCACGTTCAATTAGCGATTTTCTATCGGGTAGAAATTCAAGATATTCAACAACATGATTTTCTTTACCATATTTATTCAAAGAACGTCTCAATCTTTTTCCTGAACCATAATATCCATCATTTAAATTATTTGTGGAATGCATTCCGTAATAATATTTACCATTCAACTTATTAGTTGTCTTATAAATGAAATGATATTGTTTTTCTTTTCTTGCCATAATTTGTACTTTCAGATAAATACTGAGAAAGTACGAAAACGACCCAGAGCACGGAGTGGGATTCGAACCCACGATTGTACGCTTTTGCAGAGCGTTGCCTTTGACCACTCGACCATCCGTGCATAAAACCAGCATGTCAATGAACATCTTACGGAGTATAACCTGTAGAGGTTATATTTTGTATTTATAACCCGTAAGAGTTATATTTTGAGCCGAGAACCAGAATCGAACTGGTGTTGCTTGAATACCAAACAAGCATTCTACCACTAAATTATCCCGACAGTATAAAAAGAACATAAAAAAACCCGAATCTTGCGAATTCGGGTTCTTTTTAATTTTTTTGTGTTTATTTCAACACGATAAAAATCCTGAACCCGTATCCGCTATATTTCTGCCTGTAAAACTTGAACAGAATATACTTTCTCCATTACGACTATTAATCGTTGACGAAATGTTAATATTGGATACTTGTGATTTCATTATTTTATAAATTTTATGTCTTGTATAAAACTAAATACTCCGCAAAGGTAAATAAAGTTTCAATATCTGCAAACTTTTTTCAATTATTTTTTAGAATTACCGTAAAAATGATTTTTTTGTTTTCTAATATGCTTATCAAAATCACGTTTATTATAATGATTATGCCTTTGTTTATAAAGTTTAATATTCCTATCTAACTCAGTGTTTTTCAACAACATCAACGATTTTTTCTTCCGATGTACTTGTGCATATTGTTCGGTTGCACATCCAGATAATAATATTACGGATAAAATTAATATGATTGCAAATAATTTTCTTTTCATGACAGTCTTTCTATATAAATACAATAAAAAAGGGAATCAGGCAATTCCAGTATAGGAACATTTAAGGCACTTTCCGACCTGACAACTATACATACTGTTATGAATCAAAAACGAATATTAAGTTTACGTTACAAAAAAACCCCGAATATTTTCCGGGGTTTTAATTTATTAAAAATGATTAGATTTTTTCTTCCTTTTCACTTAAATCGAAAGTAAATTCTAAATCCTGACCATCAAGTTTAAGACTTAATTTGTTTTCATCGAAACTCTTGAATTCAACAAACCATTTCTTTGAAAGAATAAGAGAGAATTTAATTTGTGCAATTTCTTGCATAACTTTTCTCTTAGCAATATTCAATTCAGTTGCTTTAGAAATGAGGTAAGTGCGAAGTGCTTCCTTCTTCTGTTCCTCTGACAATGTTTTATAAATGTCAGATTCTTGAGCAGCTTGATATGCTTTAATCGCTCCGGACATTGCCCATTCGCTTACCTTCAAAGCAGCACCACTTGCTATTTTAGCCACAACATCTTCTACCTTTGGTAGACTTGAAAGACCTTTGATTTTGGTAGCCAAGTTAACTGACATGTAGAAATCCGTAGATTCTTCGAAATCAGTCTTTGGTGCAAAACCATTAAAGTCAGTAATACCAACTTCTTTAAGCCAATCGGCACATTCCTGTGCTTTTTCAGCACCGAGAGTAGGAGTAAGCAATTCAATGAAAGATTTACTTTCTTTAGGAAACAATGATTTCCTGTAGTAATCGTAAACTTTCTTATTTGCTTGCAGCTTCAATAATTCCCATTCCTGTTTAGCCAATTCGTTTGCACTAACAGCTTTTACCATTCCACGGTTTACTATTGGTAAACTTGCAAGGTCGATAACGATTCTCGGAATATCGAGATTTGTTACAACGGGTGCAGATACTGAACCAACAACGAAGAATTTAATTCCCTTGCTAGTTAAATGGTCATACAATTCCTTCGAATAGCTTACCGGAAGTTTGTCCACATTTACAATACCATCTTTCACCAAAGTGAATGTATTGTATTTGTAGGTTGCGATGTTGTCAATTTTGAATTTATTCGCAGGAAGTGTTGCATTACCTTCAATACGAATAAGAATTGAAAGATTGGCACGTTCTTCATTCCAAACCAAATTAGTTAAGGCATAACCTCTATCAGGGTCAGAATTATTGAATTTAATCGCAATATTCTTTTCACTGATTTCTTCGGTGATTTTACTCAGTTCCTCAACATTTTTGGCTTCGGCAATTCTCTTCTTATCAGCATCTGAAAGGTTTTCACCCCTAGCTACTTTCTTTCTACCAATTCTGTTGTAAACGAAATTAGAATCACTTGGATAGAAAAGGCAACCATCGATACTACCTAAATCTTCAATAAGATTCATTAGGCAATACGCATTGTCGTCAACCTTTTTAATTTTCGCTACACCATCCGGAAATCTTTTCGATACGTCAGCAACGCATTCCTTAATAGCGGTTTTAAAACCATTAAGTTTTTGTTTACCAAAAGCATTCGCTAACATATTGTAATAATGATTATCACCGAGTGCATAGAAAATTCTTTCTGCATCATCGTTCATGAGTTTGTCGGCAAGTACATAGATTGCAGCATAAAGTGCAGTATCCAATCTTTCACTTTTTGGATAATGTGGAAGACTTAATTCACCAATAGCAGTTGAACTGAAAAAGTGAACTTCTTTTACATCTGAGCCAACCAGGATTTTTCCGTCAACAATGTTGTACAATAAAACACTACCGTCAACACCAACACTAAATGCGAAATCGTAAAGATACGCATCGGTGATTTCTACAACAGATTTTTTACCACCATTGATACTTGATGATATTTTTCTGTCGAATATCGGTTCGTATTCATCAAAATTACTTGTTGAGATTTTCTCACCACCAAGAATTGAAGCCATTTCGGTGAGTTTGCGGGAATCAGCGTAGTATCCATATTCAACGAATGTTGAACTAACTACATCATTTTCAAGGTCTTTAAGTGCCTTTGTCACTTCATTCCAAGGACAGTCATTGTTATAACCGTCTGTAAGGAAAATCATTGAGAACACTGAATCGGGTCTGTTTACTTTAATTCTACCAACCAACTCTTTTACAAGTTGTAATGGTTTATAGAAAGCCGTTAACCCAACAGTACGAAGCCATTTGTCAATTGCATCGTTGAGGTCGCTAAGGGTTTTCAGGGATTTAACTTCAACTTCTTCTTTTAAGATTCCAGCATCGTTTCTTCCGGAAAACCAAACAATTGAAATTGTATCACCTTCCTTCATCAGGTTAGAGAGTTTGTTTTTCAATTGGGTTCTGATTAGTGGCAGCTCATTATACATTGAACCACTTACGTCAACCACAAATATGTGATTGGTTCTTTTCTGCACTTCTACAGTTACATTGCTATTAACTTCTTGCGTGGCAAGGAAATAGCCTTCATCAATTTTTACATGTTTTTTCATACATTTTAATTTAATTTTACAGTTATTTATTTTTCAATAGTAATATTATACGAACATATTGTTTTTAATGTTATGTACAATATCATTTATTTTCAATGCGTTTATGATTTTTTAACCAACTTTCAATATATGAATTGTCGTTACTCACAAATCCATCACGACAATCTACCTGAAAATCTCTTACGAGTTCGGATAAATCGTGAATGGTTAAATAATAACCACTCACATATTTATCACCAATAATTTTACTTTCTAGTTGTATCATTTTACTTGCTCGAAGAGCAAATTTATAATATTTATTTCATATATCAAAGAACATTTACTGATATTCTGGATTTTTTTTCACAAAATTTTCATATTCCGAAACAGTTAGTGTTGCAGATGTCCCATCGAATAATTCAAAGGTCACGTATTCGTTATCTTTATATAAAATCATTTAATTTTTATTAAGAAAATAATTCATTCCAGACATTAAGTTAGGAACATTTTGACCACCCGCACCCCGAACATTTGAGACAGCCTTCTTGAAATTCAAATTCAGTTCCACCACATATAGAACACTTCCCCTGACTTTTTTCACCATCCTTCACGTATCTTTTAATTACACGTGCAACACCATTTTTCCAAGTATTGATATGGTCTTCTTTAAAGTTAAGCGATTCTACCAACTGATATGCATATATCATTGGCATTCCATGTCTAAGCATTCCCGAAATTAATTTAGCATAATTCCAATATTCTGGGTCGAAAGCATGGTTTAGACCGGTGTGAACTTGTTTAATACCATCGCTGTCAACATATTCAATGTCATATCTCTTTTTCTTAACAATGATTTTTTCATAGGCATCATTAAGTTCTTCCTTATCAATAATATTTTTAACGATTTCACAGTCTTTAACATTCGAAGGTAAATTACTTAATCCATTTTCATTTTTACCTGTGAAGATTTCATAAGGTCTACCGTCTTTAATTCCAACAACAGCAATCCATTTCTCCAAGCTATTTTGAAATCTATGTATTTCACCTTTTAATCTCTTAGGACGTTTAGGTGCGTGATGTTCATGAAATTCAACATCCTTTTCATTATTTTTCTTTTCTGTGCTTGATACCAATACCCCACTACGACTACCATCACGATAAACTGTCATTCCTTTACAACCACTACGCCACCCTGCTTCATATACTTTAGAAACAATTTCTTCTGTAGTCTCTTTAGGTAAATTAACTGTTACTGAAATTGAGTGGTCAATATGCCTTTGTAATCTACCCTGCATTTCAACTTTTTTAACCCAGTCTACATCATTTGATGTCGCTTTATAATATGGTGAAGTTTTAACAATTTCTTCGAGTTGTTCTTTGGTCATTGTCTTAACAACGTCAATATTATATCCATTAATTACAAGCCACATTTCAAATTTGTGATGAAATACTGGATATTCCATCCATGCGATACCTTCTTCGTCAACAAAATCGATACGCACGTCTTTTTCTTGTGGATTAATCTTGCGTCTACGCATATACACAGGTAAGAATGCTGGCTCAATCCCTGAAGTAGTTTGTGTCATTAAAGAAACAGTTCCAGTTGGTGCAAGTGTTAGGAGTGCAATATTTCTACGACCAAAAGTAACCATATCTTTATAGAGTTGTTCATCTTCGTTAAAAATTCTTTCGATGAATGGATTTTCTTTTTCTCTATCCCAATCATATATTGGAAATGCACCACGTTCTTTAGCCATAGTTACACTTGAACGATATGCTTCTAACTTCAATGTCTTGTGAACTTCTTCACTAAATGAAGTTGCCTCATCTGTTCCATAGCGCAGACCCAAAGCTGCAAGCATATCGCCTTCAGCAGTAACACCCAAGCCAGTTCTACGACCCTTAATGGTCATTTTTTTAATATTCATCCAAAGATTATTTTCATAAATTTTCGTAAATGCATCTTCAGGGTCACTTTCTATTTTAGCTAATATTGCATCAATCTTTTCGATTTCAAGGTCAATGATATCATCCATGTAACGCATTGCGATTTGTGCATCATTAAAAAATGCTGACCAATCGAAATATGATTCTTTGGTGAATGGATTTCTTACATACCCAAATAAATTAATTGCTAATAGTCTACAACTATCGTAAGGACATAACGGGATTTCACCGCATGGATTAGTGCTAACCGTTTTAAATCCTTGGTCGGCATAACAATCCGGAATGCTTTCAGAGATTACCTTATCCCAAAATAAAATTCCTGGTTCTGCTGATTTCCAAGCATTATGTATAATCTTTTTCCAAAGTTTTTGTGCGTCAATTGTTTTAGTATATTTTGGAGTTTCGCTATCAATAGGATATTGTTGTTGATATGGTGTACTATCTAGTGCAGCTTTCATAAAATCATCATGTAATTTTACGCTAACATTTGCACCTGTTATTTTACCTTGTTCCAGTTTGGCATCAATAAATTTTTCGGAATCAGGATGTTTAATTGAAACACTTAGCATTAATGCACCTCTACGACCATCTTGTGCTACTTCTTTTGTTGTATTTGAGTATCTTTCCATGAATGGAACTATACCTGTGGATGTTATTGCGGAGTTCTTAACTGGACTTCCTGAAGGTCTAATATGTGATAGGTCATGTCCAACGCCACCTCTACGTTTCATGAGTTGAACTTGTTCTTGGTCGATTTTTAATATAGCACCATAAGAATCACCTTCACCTTTATTACCAATCACAAAACAATTTGATAACGATACAACTTGAAAATCGTTTCCAATTCCTGACATTGGTGAACCTTGCGGTACAATTCTTTTAAAATTCTTTAGCGTTTTATAAATCTGGTCCTCAGATAATGGATTGGGGTATTTTGCTTCAATTCTTGCAAGTTCACCCGCAATTCTTCGATGCATATCATCCGGTGTAAGTTCGAAATAATCCGTATCATTTTTTAAACAATATTTATTTATCCATACTTCGGTAGCTAATGTATCGCCTTTAAAGTATTCTAATGTTGCTTTATAAATTTCGGATTTTGCGTAAGTTTTTAAGATTTTTTCGTTCATAATAAAATTTAAGATTTCGTAAAATTATAGATACAAATATATTCATTTGCCATAATAAATACAACGACTTTGAGAAATTTTCGGAAAAATAATTAAATAAATTTTAAGTAATTATGTAACAAACTTTTAGCTAAATTATAAAAAATTTTAATCAATAAAAAAGGGGTGTTTGTCAACACCCCCCCAAAAAACAAAATAGAAACAAAACAGAAAAATTTATTTAATTGTGAATGTACCACTTGTCGTGATAACATCTTTTATTACATCATCGTCCTTATCATCAATTAATTTCTTAGACAATTTCTGAAAATTATCTGATGTGCTACTCATTGACCTATAGCTTACACTCGCATTATTCAGTGTCGCTGACATATTTGCAACACCAGCAGCACTTGCAGTATAATTAAATGTATTTCCAGCACTTACACCAAAACTTGTTCCAACAGCAAACGCATCTTGATTCGCAGCTAAATACATGAAGTTCCAGTTATCTTTTTCACAAGATTTAATTAATTTTTTAACATCTTCTAATTTATATTCTTTACTACTATTTTCTTCACCATCGGTTACAATAACACACAATACTTTTGCAGGTGCTTCGTTTCCAAGTATTTCAAAATTTCTTTTCTCGACATTGATTGTTTTACCAATCGCATCATAAAGTGCTGTCATCCCCTGTGGATACCAAACTGCACTTGTAAGTTCTTCTGCTTTTTTAATATCAATATTATCATAAAGCAGTTTATATTTATCATCAAATAATGCAACGGTAATAGTTGCTTCATCAGGTAATTCTTTTTGCTTTTTAAGGAATGCATTGAAACCACCAATACTGTCCGACATAATATTTGACATCGAACCACTTTGGTCTAAAATACAGATAATGTGAGTTTTTTCGTTTGAGGTTATTTTAATAATTTCTTCGGTAACAGTTGTCGTAACAGTAGTAGTTACCTTCCTTTTTTTATTAGTCATTTTTCATATTGCTTATGCTTTAAAGTTATTTTTAGCAAATATAAATTAATTAAAATTAAAATGCAATAGTGATTTTAAATAAAAAAGCCGAGATATTTTCTCGGCTTCTTATTGATTATCGGAATTTAATTGTTCTTTAAATCTCTACGTAGGAAATTACTCCAAGTATTGATTAGTTCGTCAATTGTATCTAAATCTTCGCTATATATCTCGCTGTGAGCTGCGAGTGCATATGAGTGAAGTAAATTGATGATGAATTCTCTACCCTGACGGTTTAATTTTTCAAATTCAGTGTAGAATCCGTGGTCAAGGTTAATGCGAAGTAAATATTTACCACCACCCATATGACGAGGAACGTAAAACGAACCGCTTTCACCATTGTGGACGAAATCGACATCGATTTTATATTTCGTTTTCGGTTTCCTAGGATTTTCTTCCTTTTTACGGTCTCTTTTTACATCGTTTTCTTCCGGAGCATCGGTAATTACTTCCTCCTTTTTAATAAGATTGCCTTTCTTATCTCTTAAAAGAGTTGGGGTGCTTAAAGATTTGTTTTTACTGTTAACGATGCTTTCAACATCTTTTTTCACATTTTCGTCAACATCTTCGTTTATCGGAGCATTCTTTTCCCTTTCCTCTTTAGCATATTTAACGTAATTGCTGACATCCGACTGCATTTTATCCGTTAATTGCTGTGGCATAATAATCCTATTCTTCATTACATTTGTTTTGAAGATATGGTCAAATTTACCATCGAAAAGAATTTCTGCACGGAAATTGGTATGGTGACCCGATGATTTATCAATACCTGAAAAGTCAAGTCTTTCGGCTTCCATAATTTGACGTTCATTACGCATAACGTAAAAACCATTAGACCTACCATTGAGTTTTTCGGAAGGATAGACAGTTTCAATTTCACTGTCAACATAATAATATTTTACAATAACCTCAATCAATTCCCCATCGATATTGAATTGATATTTTTGTTCGGGTTGATTTTCGTTAAGGAGTTTTGTCCCCTTCAATTCTCTACCCATTTGGTCGATTTTTCTGATTCTTTTATCATTCAAATAAAAAGCAATTTTCCCATCGCTGTTATTTCCATTACTATTTTCGCTAATGAAATAACGATAAACTCTTCCAATTGTTTTTAAAAGAATTTCATCGAACTGAGATTTCTGATGATTCGAAATTCTGTCGAGACTATAAATCTCAATAATTGTTCCCGTTGGTGCATCATTCGTTAATTTCACAAATGACTTAATGTCGTCATCGTCAGATTCTTCAATGGAAACAAATTTCCAAGATTCCTCTTTAATGGCTCTGTCCAAATCGAATATACCGGTAAGATAGGTATCGTCAGCGTGTTTGGTAATCACTTTAAAACCACGACCCATTGAAACGGTTGCAGCATTTAAACCAACACCAAAAAATCCTAATTCAGTTTCACGTTCTTTGTGGGTTTCCGAACCAAGTTTTAATGCTTCAATAAGTGTTTCTTTAACCATACCACTACCATTGTCGATGATTAAAATTCTACCCTTTCCTTTATCGGAAAATTTAGTGAGAATTTTAATGAATGGATTTGGATTGCTATCCATAGAAACGATAGCATCAACTGAGTTGTCAACAATATCGGCAATTGCCTGATAATTGTCGTAACCAGTGTCACGAAGAGATTCTAAATAACGGGGATTTGGGGTAACATCATAAAGATGTTCGTCTGTGGCGATTGCGTACTGTACTTCAGCAATTTCGCCCGGAGTTTTATTTATCATATATTTATATAATCCAAGTTTTGTACTTGAATTCGAAGACAAAATTATGGTAAATAATTTAAACCGCCAAAAAAAATCAATAAATAATTCTAAAACATGCTATTAAACATATTATAATAATCTAAATAAAAACTATAATTGATTGTATTTAGAATGTATTTATTGAAAAGTAATATCAATGAATGATAATATCGCTAAAATTATTAATGAGGAAATCAATAATTTTAATCAATCTGAATATCTCAGGTGGAAAAGACAAAATGTAACTATTAGAGGTGTCCAAGAATTAGGTAAAGAAAATAATGGAATGGCTTCATTTGGTCAGGGTCTATATACCGCAGCATTAAGTAATCGTGGATTAGCAAGAAAGTATGGTAAAGTATATTTTGTTGTCGGAGCAATACCGAAACATCCAAAAATTGTTAATACTTTGAATGATGCTGAAATGTTTATACAACGACTTGCGATGAATTATGGTAGAGAAAAGGGAATTGACGATTATTTTGATGCGAAAAGAGATTTTGATACAAACACAAATGTTAATGATGAAATGTTAAGATTAGGATATGATGGATTAGTAATTAAAGGCAGAGAAATGGTTAATTATACACCAGATAATGATAAAATCAGGTACTTTGAAACCGAGAACCAATTGATTCGGTATTACGAAGACTTTGTAGAATAAAATTGTGCACCCGAAGGGAATCGAACCCCTATTGGTCTCCTTAAGAGGGAGTAGCATCGCCATTCTGCCACGAGTGCTTGAGCCTATTTCAACACGATGAATGTGTCATCCTGTTTTTCAATACCCTTGCGTATCCACCTCATTAATGTAATTGCTTTGATTTCAGGATAGATATACACATCTTTCCATTCAGCATCATTGCAATTAATTTCAAGTTGATAAGAATGATTCTCATTATCAATTCTATAATACGCTTTACCATTGCATATATGGCTTAGTTTAGCCATAGTTCCATTCACAATTTCTTTTAGTGTTTCCATAATCATATATTTGTGGACAGGGAGGGATTCGAACCCCCGAAAGCCGAAGCTACCAGATTTACAGTCTGGCGGTTTTAACCACTCACCCACCTGTCCATTTGTGTATTCGGTGGGAATCGAACCCACGTTGTGTTGTTTAGACACTCTGCTTAAAAGGCAGGAGCATAACCACTTTGCTACGAATACTTGTCTACTTTTTATTGGGACATTGGACTTAAAAAGTAGTAAAAAACCCTAAAAGTGCACCCGACAGGAATCGAACCTGTGTCATCTGGTTAAAAGCCAGAGGCATATCCCCTTTGCTACGGGTGCGTATGGATATTTCAGTTACGTTGGGTACAGAAATTGCCTAAACTCTACCGTAAGTGCCAGCAGCAGGAATCGAACCTACACAGCCGAAGCGAGACTTTTACAGAGTCTTAAACTCACCACCTGTTCAATACTGGCATTTGTGAGAGCAGATGGATTCGAACCACCTATGTTCACCCCACTGGGACAGAGATTATGCGCCTCTGCGCAACACCACTCGTTGCCGTACTCTCATTTGTGACCCCTCTGGGACTTGAACCCAGAACCCCCACCTTAAAAGGGTGGTGCATCTACCAATTGAGCTAAGAGGTCTAAAAACAAAAAAACCCGAATCTTTCGAATCGGGTCTCTGTGCTTTATGCAAAAATCATTGCTTATTTTTGCTTTTTGGACATAACATTCCCGATTCTCGTAAGATGTTTCTTATAAGATTTTTTACCGTAATAATATGTGCCAAAAATTTTCATTGCTTTAATTTTTTAATATGTTTTGATTTCTGAGTGCAAAGTAAAGACATAAATACGAATAAAACAAGTAAATGTTACAAAAACTTGTAATTATTTTTAATTAAATAAAAAATGGGAAGCATGCTTCCCATTTTATTTAATTAACTTAGTTTATTCTAATCTATTATCTTCTAAGTTTGAGAGACTGTGTACATAAGGACCTCTTGGAGCATGGCTTGAACTAACAGTAGTTGACTGTCTATTCGACCTTGAAGTATTATGTGTACTAACAGTAGTGGATTGTCTATTCGACCTTGAAGTATTATGTGTACTCGCAGCTAACTTATCTACAGGTATGTTTGATTTTGAGCTAACAGTACTTGTTGATGAAGATTTCTTATCATTTGAAGTTTTTACGGTAGTACTTCCATAAATTTGTGTTGACCCAGATGAATTCATCGTTGTTGAACCACTTATAAGTGTAACACTTTGAACATTATTAAATCTATTATGTATTTCAATACCACCAATTGAATAAAGAATTGGAGAACTAACTGTATAAATATAATCAGTACCATTGAACGTAGGTGTTGAAACAATTCTGCTTGGTTCAATACGAATACTTTCATGTGTTTGTCCATCAGAGCATCCAAGTAATTTAATCCAATACGTAGCAGGATATGTTTGACCATTATTGGTATATGTTGAGTCAATAAAGGATTTAACTTTCATTCTATCTGCATAAGGGAATGTAGCAATAACTGTTTCATTACTATATACTTTTCTAATTACCTGTAATGTTGTATATGTAAGTTGAGTTTCTGGCATCCAACAAATTAAAGGTTTTGGTATTCCACTAACAATTGCATTACCAACGCCAACTAAATTGCCAAAATTTGGTTGTTCATATAATGTAAATGCTCTTAAACTTACTACAGGAGCACCGTTAGTTTCTGTAATGGTTAATCTATATTTAGTTGCAAACTTAGGATTACCAACTATAAATTGTTCTTCAGTATCATCTGCAAAATCTTCTGAATCAAATCCAGTAACTTCATCAAGTTTAACCCAAGCACCACCAACATAACCTTCCAATATCCAAGATTTTGGAGCACGGTCTAAATATTCAATAACATTCCCTGGGAGAATTCCATAACGAGTTACTCTATAACCAAGCGTTGTAGGAAATACTCCTTTAGTTAAATCAACCTGTATCCATTTTGTGCTAGATGAACTAGATACCCATTGATTTTGGGTTACAAAGTTGTCAAAAACATAATCTTTTTTATATATTGCACTAAAATCCCCGCTTGAAGAATAAACGGCATTAATACTTGTATCAATTTTATCCATATCAGCATAAAGAATAATTTCAGTTATCATAACTTGATTACTTAAACCCTTTTGTTTGGTGATTACTAATTGATAATTTTTATGCGTAGATAAAGCAGGAATTGGGAATAATGATTCTACATTGCTCACGAATCCTGAATAATCAACTACTTCGTGTATTGTATACCATGAACCACCTTCCAATACTTGTAATGTCCACGATACTGGTGCATTTTCTTCAATAGAATAATTTGCAGTGTCCTTAATTTTTATTCCATAGTATTCCATTTTCTTTACTGATGGGAATGTTATCCCAATAGTTTTAGGTGAAGTGGTACTTAATGAGACCCAATAAGTAGTAGAATTGCCATCGAACGCTTTGTTTTTCGTGTAAGTAGAATAGTCACCTGAAGAGGTGTACGTGCAACTTGCAACTGTGTTTGTTTTTTGTATCATAATTTATATAGTTTTTTGTACTTATAAATACAAAAAACTATACGATTAACTAAACTTAATCATTCTAAATAGGGTAAAAATTAGAATTGAATGTTAGATAATAAATATGCTATAACATCGATTGTCCAACCATTTCCAAGCATTTTATATCGCTGAGTATTACTAACGCCACTCACATTTGTATAGTTATCCGGCACGGTTTGCAAGCGTTCACATTCTAATGGTGTTAGTTTACGGAAAACATAATTTTCATCTAATATTATATGTTCTTTAGTTAATGCTGTGGTTAAACAATTGGCTTTATCGTCCGTGCGTGGAACTAATTCTTTACCCCTTCTAGGGCAATAATCTTTTCCATACTTTGATTGGTATTCTCTTCTTATTGCTTTAGCTTCTTCAGTTCGCCTTTCGGTAAACATAACTTGTTTGGCAATTTTATTGTCTCTAAATTTCCCAATATCATTATTGACGATGCTTTCTTCCGTCAATAAAAACTCTTTATCGTTGACATTAGTTTCTAAAATTGAAGACAAAGTAATATTTTTAACGACCTTTAATCCATTTCTTTCACTTCTAAGGGTCGGGCATTTTTTATCGTAGATTCTTATTTCCCTATTTTTATAAAAGTCTTCCAATATTATATTACCACCATCTTCAGTAATATCTTTAATTAATATGCCTTTATCTAATAATGCGTTATCGATGTTTATATTAGTCCAATATAATCGACTGCGATTCTGTGCACTAACTAGATTTGAGTTAATTAAAATGGGTTCTACTCCAAGATACGATGAAATTACGTCTTGCCATTCCTTCTTCATTTTAACGTTTTCTAAAAGAAAATGCTTTGGCTTGGTTTCATTTAATATTCTAACAAATTGAAAAAATAATTTGCTGTGAGGGTCTTCGAAATTCAATTGTTTTCCAGCTTTACTAAATCCGGTACATGGACTACCACCAATTAATAAATCGATTTTAGGTAAATCCTGGCTTTTAACATTCAACACGTTTCCCAATTGTTGGGTATTGGGATAATTATGTTGACTTACCTTAATAGCAAAGGGGTCGATTTCGGAAGCATAATAGTTTCCATAATCAACCCCTGCTCGGTTTAAAGCGATTTGACCACATGACATTCCGTCAAAGAGAGATAATACATTCATTTTCATAAAGTTTCATCTACATAACCATCCTTAAATGGTTTACTATATTCAGGTCTTATCATATTCCATATGATTTCATCGTAACTATTTTTATCGTAAATTTTAAATAAAATTGAACGATAAGCACTTTTTTGTGCTTCCATTGCAAAATCTTTACGAATAACAGTGTCGTCATTATAATAAATCCTAATAAATTCCTTCAACGCCAATCTCTCAATATTGTAGAATTCATTATTTAATGTTGCTACTGTTTTATTAAGCCACTGATAAAACTCGTCAGGTACTCTATCAAGCAATTCATCAAATTCATATTTGTCTCTCAAATGTTCCCAAACAACTAGATTTGAGACATTTGTTATGATTCCGTGTAGTCTAACATATTCAGCAAATTTCATCTTAATTCTTAAACCACTGTAAAACCTAATTACAAATCCTTCTTTGTTTTCTTCACCCTTAGTTATCAATTCTCTTAATTCAACGAAAGACTTAATATTAAATTTCTTTACAACGGTAAAATATTTTGAATGCATTGAAACTAAATCGTCATAATATAATTCAAAACCATCTAAAGTGTTAACTCTACCTAATAATACTAATTCTCTTCTATTACCGTAATCGACAACAATGCGATTTTCTGGATACAGAATTTCGAACAAATATGTTTCTTTAACGTCTAAATGATTATATGTATTAGACTCAATCATTTTTCTTCCTTCAATCGCTTGTTCAGATGCGAAAGAACCCCTTGACGCAATTATCCATTCCATACGTGGTTCGTAGTAAAATAAGATAATTAATGAGCCATCCATTTTTTCAAACACATCGAAGTCCTGAGACCAATCGAATTCTGATGGGTCATATTCTTCATAGTTCTTGAATTTTTGAAATGGTCGTGCTAAGATATTGCCTTCGGCATCAATAACGAGTCCACGGCATGACAAAGTATATTCATCCCAAAATTTCTTAGACTGAACCTTTGGCGAATAATTAAGAATCCAAATATCATATTCTGGATGCTTGTTTGAGATAATTAAGCTATTGTCGATATATGTATTTAATACATTCCAATCGACTTTTTCTAAAAATGAGTTCATGTGCAATTATACGAATAATTTATGATTATGTTACAGTATTTATGTTAAAATTAATGATATAAACATAAATAATACATTTTATGAAAAATAGTAACACAAAACAGATGCTCTTCGAAATGATGAGAAAGGTTAATCCAGGTTTTCTTTTGAAAGAAGAATATTATAATGAGGTCGAAGAAAAGCAATCTTTTTCAACCGATATGGTCAATGATATTAAAACAATGTTGGGAACAAGACCAACATTATCCCCAAAAGAATTACAGCAGCTTGCAACTGATTATCAAGTAAGTCCTGAAGAAGTTCAACAAGCATTACAGTTTGTGTTAGATAGCAATAAAGAGAATAAACCTCAAATTCCAAATAACAGCCAAGAAGCGGAAGAAGTTAATGATTTTTTTAAATTTTTAAAAAATAATCTAAAACCAGGGTCATTTGCAACTGTGTCATATGGTTCAACATTAGATAGATATTTAGCCAAACCGAAACAAAACCCAATGGTAGGAAAATTTATTAAACTCACAAAATATAGCTTCGAATGGGAGAAAACCTATGCACAGGAAGCAGAAAAGGTTAATCCTGAATGGGAAATACAACAAAGAAAAGGTGAATATACCAAAGTAGATGGATTCAGCGTTGTAAAATTGGATAGAAATGGTGACGAAGTATTTGATATTGTTCCGAGGAATCCAAAATCAATCGTTTTGGTTTTAGATGAATCTGGTAATGTTGCCGACACATTGAAATCCGGAGAACTACAGAGTAAATATGCACAATATTTTATGCCTAGTTTTTTTAATTCAGCAGCTCCGTCATCGGGTTCTGGAGTACCTTTTAGAGCATTAAAACTATATGCAGTTAAAAGATTAGCTGCCGGAGGTAAAGAATGGTTGAACCCTAAATTTAAATACGAAAAATTTAGCGACTATTTTAATCAAATTCCAAAGGGAGAAGAATAATTATAGTATTCGTATTTTTTTTGCCAAGAACCATTTACCACCTTGGTGTTCAGGTCTATCGAATTCCGTGAAATCATCCATTTCAACCTGTACCCAAATCCTATTTTTCTCACTTAGATGTGGGGCAATTGGTTTTTCGGTACAATGCCAAAATGGTCTATGTTTAAATCCATCGGTTGGATATGATTTAGCGTCTAACCATTCCCCACGTTTAAGTCGTTCTTTTTTATTGATGAACAACGATGTTATTTCTCCGGACTTTAATTGCCTGAATAATTTGTATGCGATTTGCGTCATTATTTAATTAGATTTTCGTATTTTCCAATAACAATTGGAAGAAGTTCTTCACGAATTACCTCATGTGTCGCATTCACTGCCCAATATGTTTGGTTTTCATTCATTAGCATATTCTTAATTTGGGTATCTAATGCTATTGCACCTTCCTCAGTTTGCATCCTTCCAGCCTCAACATATTTTTTTTGTCTTATAAGAAAAACATTCAGGTTTTCGAATTCATTATTAACATCCAGAACTAAGTTTTTAAAATTCTCATTCTTTGTACTATCGTAAACTAATGAGAATAATAGCGGGGAATCAGTAATGATTATATCTACCTTACCAACAAGCCTACGCATTTTGTGAACTTGTTTTCCGAAAATATATATTTGGTCATCAAGCACTTTAAAACTTTCTTCCCAAACTTTTTCTTTAGCAAATTCCATAACAAGTTCGCAGCTATAACCTTGCCATTTTAATTCTGAAAATATTTGTGCAGCTGTTGTTGATTTTCCTGTTCCAGGTCCAGCAAACAAATTAATAACTAGTGGTTTCTTTAATACTTCCATATAAATCATTTTGAAGTACAAATATATGTAAGATTTTTAACTATCCAAGAGTATTTATAGAAAATGTTGTCAAATGAATAATATTATACTTGAAGAAATTCAAAAATTTCTTAACGAATCTTACATAGTAAATGATGAAAGATTTAAATTTAATCAAAGGTTAAACAATTCGTCATTCAATAATTACGATAATTTCACGACAGAATTTGACAATAAAATTATTGGTAGCGATATTATTGCTACTTGGGGTTTTTCTTTTTGGTTAAACGAATTCGGAATAGAAAACTTTATAGTTGATGTTGAAAAGGTAGAGGGAGTGTTTATGTTACAATTATACGATAAACATACCGATGAAATGAAACAGGAAACACAAAAAAATATCGGTGAATATCAGTGGAAATTTATTATTAATAATGCCAATCTTGCTAAAGATAGTTCATTATATATTTCCGGATTATCTTTCGATTTCAAAACTCAAGAATGTAAAGTAAATTTTTAATTATGAACACCTTACTATTAAAATCGTTAATCACTGAAGAAGTAAGTAAAATTCTTAATGAAAGACCTTATGCTGATGAAGATATTGTTGATAGAAATGATATTAATATACAAGATGAATATGATAAATTAAATCAGCAACTCTTTAATGGTATATTACCCAAAGTACCACTATTGTGGAAGGATAATAGAAAGAAAACACATGGTTATGTTCATGGAACATATAATAGATACACCGGTGAGGTTACTATCTCATATCTAGCAATGTCGTCATTCCATAAATTCACGTATCGACAATTTAAAAATGTTTTGGCTCATGAAATGATTCATATTAAACAAATGAGTTCGGGTTATCGTGGTGGTCATGGTTGGGATTTTATGAAAGAAATGAATAGGATAAATGGTATGGGACTAGGGTTTAAAATTACTGTATTTGCTGAAGAAACTGCAGGTGTTTCAGATGATGTAAAAAATGGTAGGACATTAATTGGTATGATATTCAATATTGATGGAAAATATTATTTGTCAGTTACAACCCCGAAAGTTTTTAATACCGAAGGCGAGTATTTATTTGATTTTGTTGAGAGATTAGTCAATGGTGGAAAATATAATAGTTTTGAAATTACTGCTGTGGAAACAAAAAATCCGGCATTACTTTCATTTATTATTGCTAGAAGTTTAAGACGTGGATTTAAATATGGACCACTATCCAATGACTTGTTGGAACAATTACTTAACGACAACATAATTAAAAATGTTAAGTTTGAAAGAGGTAAACCAAAGGTAGTTAGCGAAAATCAAATTGATGAAAATGCTGAAGACCAAGGTGAATGGGTAGATTTTGAGATATCATAATAAATAATATTAAAATATTAAAATAGTATAATATGAAAGATAATAAACAAAGACTTTTTGAAGTTATGGGAAAGATTGACCCAACATTCAAACATAAATTAAATGAAGTTTCTACAGGGTTAGCACAACGAGCATTAAATACCACTATGCGTGATAAATGGTCGGGAAGTAATTCGGAAATTAATCAACGTAAAGCTGGACAGCAAATGGATAAATTCTCACAATATGTTAATCCTGAATTAAAAAAATATGTAATGGGGAAATTTGCAGATGTTCAGGGTTTTGAAATGTATTCTCCTAATGGTGCTGAAATCGTTTTAAGTTTTCCAATTTTGGATAATCCAAATATTGAGAAAGTGAAAGTAGCTATAGGTCCTGAAACTTCTAAGGTTATAAAAGTAATTACTGATAAAAATGGTGGAAGACCTGAAGAATTAGAGGGTGGAAGTGAATTATTATCACAGAATCATATAAGCATTTTACCTACAATTATTAAAAGAATTCAAGCAGATATTCGTGGAGAAAAAAGTCAATATAATCCTGCAAAACCCGAACCTGCAGCTGAACCAGCACCAGTACCTGTGCAAGAACCCGCACCTGTGCAAGAACCAGCTAAACCATCTGGATTTTTTAATAAAATTAAAGATAAATTTAAATAAACATATTGGAAATCTAAACCCATCGAATTCGATGGGTTTTTTGTTGCGAGTGAGGGACTCGAACCCTCGGTCTCCACTTTATGAAGGTGATGCTTTACCACTAAGCTAACTCGCAATGTGTTGACATCACCATTTGATGTCAACGTAAATGTACCTGTACCCACCATATTGTTTATCAACAAATTTGATGGGTTTTTTCATCCATTGTTTTGGTTGTTTTGAAACAAGTTTCCAATTTGGTAACTTTGTATGAGTTCCTGATTTACCACGACAGGTATTCATATCGTCATAAATATATTCTCCATACCATTTACCTTCATAGTTTTCACCTTTATGGTATTTGCAACGTGAACAATGGATTCTACCTTTGCGTTCAAGAAGTTCTTTATACGCACGATTGAATACACCACGATTAGTAGTGGTCTTTGAAATAGTTTTTACTCTCATTTTCTTGTAGTCGCATTAGAGCAACCTACAAGACTTTAAATTTTTCTTTCATCGTTTTAAATTTTAATTAAATTAGTGTCCTTGGAGGGACTCGAACCCTCACGCCCGAAGGCAATAGTTTTTGAAACTATCACGTGCTACCAATTTCATCACAAGGACTTTAAAATTATTTATATTCTTCCGGTAACGCATTCAAAAATTTCCCAATAAATTCAGCACCACCAGTAATTGTAATTTTATCACTATTTACAATTTTTGGTATGTCACTTAATTGCGATATTTCTTTTTTCATACCATTTGCCCTTCGAATATATTCGCATAAACCTTCACCCGCTTTAATATCTATCATAGTCTTTTCTTTACAGTTTTTTTAATAAATTATTGCCATATTATTCAAATGTTAATGGGTGTCCGAAACTATCTTCGGGTTTCAGAACTAATTTTCCTTCTTTCACCAAGTCTTGCTTTGCTGCATCAAGAACCATGCAACAAATATTACCCATGTCCTGTTGGTGATATTTGACGAAATCATTACGATGCTTCTCTGTAGTAAGTAGCATAATTTCTCTTGCTTCTTCACGAGATTCAATTCGGATTTCATGATTAATGACTTTCCTGCATTTTTCATACAGTACATCCACAGGCACTTTTAATTTCGCCATAATTTTTCTAATTTTTGGTAGCGGGGATGGGACTCGAACCCACACGGGCATTACTGCCCACTGGATTTTAAGTCCAGCGTGTCTACCAATTCCACCACCCCGCCATTGGTTAATATATTAACTACTAATGAATCGCCACCCATTTAATGGTTAACATTTTATCTCTTAATCCGTAGAATCCAATATTATTCTTTTTTTGAATCCCCCACGTTTTTCATTCTTTTCTTTCTTCTCTTTATCGATTTCATCTGCTTCAAAACCGTAATATATTGATAGACTTTCCAGAACTTCCATTATGTCAACCATTTCTTCAATACTTGGGTTATCTTCGAATTCCTGGACTTCTTCCCTGAGTTTTTCGTGAAGTTTAGTTATAAATTCTTCATTATTTTCAGCAATATGATAATCACATTTCGAACCCTTTTTTACAATGATTTCCGGAATCCTATCCCTTACTAATTTATTGAATTTTTTCATGCACTTAATAAATGTTTAAAATCCCCACCATTATATAAATCAAAACAACTGCCCTGACCATGCATGATTCTGAAATAATATCCCTTGAAGAACCTTATTTGCGTATTAAACATATTCTCAAGTTGTGCTACCCTAATTACTTCAAATTCACGTTGTACATAATCGATGATGAATTGCAGCTTGTTATTAGGATATGGTTCACAACCACTGTGGTAGCATTTTTCACGCCATTCTTCCCCATGTTCAAGTATTAGCCGATACATTAACTTATCAAAATCATGTGTCTGTAAATACGCCTCAAAACGCCTGTAGCGACCTTCTTGAATTTCTTGGATAATTCGTTTATTTTCGAAATATGCAATACCTTCTGGTGATGCAATATAATCATCCAACATTTTGCTCATTTTTTCATAATCGAGTCCCATAACTAATTGATTTTTAATAGTTTATTTTTCGATGTAATTGTTTGTCCAATAGTAACATTAATCACACGAAATTCATCATTATCATCAGTAAATGATATTCCAGCACTTTTAAAATTTTGGTCTTCACATAATCTAAAATCAGAAACTCTTGTTTTAAATGCTAAATATTTATTTAAATCATCTTGTACTAATTCTTGTGTAATTAATTCAAAATTTTCTTTACATAGATTTTTAAGTACTAATCCAATTAATTTACTTTTCAATGATTTCTTTCCCATAACTAATTGATTTTTAATGTATTAAGTGGAAGCGGAGGGATTCGAACCCTCGTCTTAAATGTGATTAATAGGTTTTCTACAAGTTTATCTCGTTTTTCTAAACAAGCAAAATAGAATAGTTTACATTTTAGTTTCTCTTCGGGATTCGTTACTCACTTATTCATAACTTACTTCACCAGAAGTTTTTGTTGGTTTGTTTATTCCCTACGCTACCATTGCGAGTTCAACACTCTTTTTTACTTAGTCTGATTCAACTAAGACTTGCTTACTTTACCAATCTGACATCTAATCAAATCCAAGTCGCCCCCATAATATCAATGAACTAATTTATTCCAATTTTCACATGCTTCGGTATTACTATTACATTCTCCGGTAGCACGTTGACAATCTTTACATTTAATACCAACTTTTCCCTCATTAAATCTAACAAATACCCATCCTTTCGCACCACAGGTACATGGTATTAATGTCCTGATTAGTTTCTGACTTGGTTTACGTTTCTTACTAGGAAACATTTCGGGATGAAGTGCTTTAAGCACCTTTCTATATTCTCTAGATATCCAAGGGTCTTCATGGTGTAAACCATCCCCCATCATATCACCAAGTTTAATTAATTGTTGATGTAATCTATCGGTTTCGCTTTCCATTAATAGTCAACGTTTTTATAAAGAATCGACCACTTTTCAATAAATAAATCTTCAAATTCACTAGCATCGCAAACATTCAATTGCGTGTACCCAACACCTGTCATGATTCCCAACAATAAATATTTTGGGTCTTTAATACCTTTGGTAATATGTGGTTCAAATGCCCTATCCACAGTTTCTTCACCCTGTAAGCATCTTAAAATCACATTACCATCTTCTCTATATTTGAGAAACACTGCGGGTATTATGTGAATATCGTGTAATTCTTGTTCCATTTTAAAATGTTGTTTTACCCTAAATACTTTATGATTTAACTATTAAACCACTTTATTGTTTTATCTCCTATATTTTTGATAAATTCTTTTACAGACTCCCAATTACTAGCAAATATATCGTACATCGAAGGACCTTCTTTTTTTGGTACAACTATAAATCCTGATTGCTGTGTAGTTTTATTATTCTCTGAATAATAAGTTAGCTTTCTAATTTTAGCATACAAATTTCCATTTTCGTTTCTTAAATTAGCATTCTCAACCCTCAGTCTTTCAATTTCTTTAATTAAGGAATCGGTTTTAGATTCAACAGAATTAGCTTCCATCACTCTCACTCTTTTTTCGTACACTTTTCTTTCGAACAACGCCCTTTGTTCTTCCATGTGTCTTTTAAATTTTTCTCTTTCAGTTTCAAATTGAAACCCACCTTCATGACTTTCAGACATATTATTTAGTTTTTGGTTCTTTTCTAAAACTCCATTTATTAAATCCGTGTTGTGCAATCTTATATTTGTCTTCAATTTCAACGATTTCCTTTTCACCCCTACCTAATACACCACCCATAAACATCTGAATTTCTTGAAACGCTTGAAAACTATCAAAAATTTTAAAGAACTCATAATCTTTTAGTGTGGGATTAACAAAGAATTTTGTAGTATCTCTACCCCAATATTTACCAATGGATGTTCTGTTATGATAGACTTCATATATAAAAACAGGTACTTTTAAATCTATAAATAATTGCAACGCATCATAGCTTACAACATAATTATATTGGTCAATTAGTTTACCACTCCAACCATCACAATTAAATATGCTCTTAATAAATTCAAAATCATATGTGATGTCACTCATTAATACTTTACCCTGTGGAGCATCTACTTCATATGAGAGTTTCCAACCAACATAAAGTTTTCCACAAAATCCAATTATGAAATTATCGGCTACCATAATATGGCATTTTTTTTAGAATATTTGGGAATTTATTTTCCTCGATTTCAACAGTTTCACGGTTATACACAAGTGTTTTGTCGATACCAACAGTACCAACAACGCCATCGTAATAATCTTTCTTTTTTGAAATAATAAACATAATACAGTATTTAAAAATATTTCAAATATAGTATATTATACGATAATCAACAAGGAATGTTACAGAAATTAATTAAGAATTTAATAAATTTTGTATTTCATTTGAATTTGCAACCTTTTTCAATTCTTCAACAATTATAACTACATCTTCTTTACTTGCATTATAACGGTTTTTAAATTCATATAAAGTGTTGAAAAATTCGGTTTTATTTTTCATAACCGAATTTATGTTAATTTTATTTTCATTAACAAACTTATCAAACTTTTTATAGGTTGGATTAATTTCCACCACATTGTCGACAATAACTGCAACACGTGGCTTAGTATTTTCAATAATAACCTCTTTTTGTGATTCAACCATTTCGACCTGCACCTTTTTATTAGTTTCGAGTTGAAATTTATCTCTCCATGATTCGAAATGTGTTGATTCTGCAATAACTTCCAATAAAACTGTCCCCTCACATTCATTCATTTCCTTAAGTGCGGGTATTACTACCTTACATTTACCATTAGTATCAATATCACCATAAAATAAAAGATTTCTTTTATTAGGAAATTCTAGAATTAGTCTAGCCTTGGTTTCATTAATATTCGCACCATCAACAGATATGTTGCATTCGAATAATTTTGTTTTATCTGTGAAAAATTTTTGCATAACAATGTTTTCATATAAATAGTTCGATTTTATAAATTAGTACTAAATCGTTACCCTAACTTTAATACTTTCATTTAAATCGGTATCACTAATTTTTATATTCTTAACATTGACTTTAGTTTTATAGCGTTGATTGTCGAATTTTCTACCACCACCCCAACCACTACCCCCACTAACTAATGTTTGCGAACTCACTTTAATTCCAGATAAACCACCAATTAACCCATCCGCATCTTTAACATTAATTTTAAAATCACCTGCAGGTAAACCTGAGAAATTATTACTTACTTGATAAGGATTATCATTAATTGAATATGTGTATGGCATAGTACCACCACTAGCAAATACCTTAATACTACCATCTAATGAATTATTTTGAGTTAAATCAGTAATTATTAAACTATAAATAAACGGTATTACTGTTGATGGTGGACCCGAACTAGGGACAGTTAATTTAATTCCACCAATACTATCAATTAATGAAGCATAGTCTTTAACCGAAATGCTGTATGTTCCCGCAGATAATCCGGTAAAAATGTTACTACTTTGATATGCACCACCAATTGAATATGTGTATGGAGCTGTGCCACCACTTGCGGTAATTTCTAATTGACCATCATCACTACCAATTGCACTACAATTTGTTATATCAACATATATTAATTCGGGATAATTTAATGAAGTACCTCCACTGATATTCATAAATAAGTCAAGTGTAGTACCACTAGAAAGTGATGATATTGATAATAGTCTCTCACCTGTTGTCATTATGGTAATGTTTTACTCCAAACTCTGTTGGCAATATCTAATTTGTCTTGTTCGGTAACACCAGAGCCGGATGTCACAACAATCAATCCTGCTGAGTTAGAGGTTCTTAATGAAACCTGATTAACATTAGTAACGTCAGCAACATTGCTATTAGCACCAACCGCCTTTACTGCATATTGTCCATCTTCAAAAGTTATTGTATATCCATTTATAAATTCAATAACCTGTGCATACGTTGCACCACCAAGGGTAACAGGTGAATTATGTGTATGTGTATCGGGAAACACTATGCCTTCTTCACCATCCTCCAAAGATTTTAGTTCCAATCTAAACCAGTCTAAATCGAGTTCATATATGTTTCCACCCAATGAAGTCAAATCTGATTTTGGTACATATATTACTTTAGTTCCCCAATTAATTGATATAGCCATTATTTACCTTTTAATAATTTTATTTCATTTTTCAATAACAAAATTTCTTGATAATCTCGTTCATGTTTTTCTTGACTAGACATCAAACTATTTAATACGATAGATTTTTGGATTGCAACATTCTTATCTGCATTGATAATAAGTTCTTTGAGATATTCGTTTTCCTTCTTTAACTCTTCAATCACAACTAACAAATCTTGATTTACATCATTTGATGTTATATGTAGTTGTTTTAACGCTCTATATGCTTCTTCTACTACCTCGATATCATTAGCCATATTAATAAATATTTTGTAAATATAGTAATTTAAATATATTTTTACTATAAATACTATATTTAATGTTTAAAAATTTTACTGAAAATTAATCGGAAATCAATAAAATGGTATTGTCAAATCCTTCTGAAGTTATTTCACCAATAATATCACCTGTTTTATAAAATGGGAATTCAGTGGATTTTCTAACTCTACCAACAACATTCACATCCGACTCGTAGAAAAATGATGTTTGAATATTTCCATTTACATCGGTTAATGTGTTGAAAATATCAACCCCTGCAGGACTTGTTTCCAAATATACTCTAGCACCAGAAATTGGTAATTTAGTTATGGCATCCAAAACCTTAATCGTTATTGGAACTGTATCAAGTGGATAAACATTTTCCTGTGCTGCAGCAGTTGATACTGTATCAATTCTTAAATGCGTTATTGCTGCAGCATTTGTATTAGTAGTTGTTATTCTGATTTTCATTTTAAATCCGATTGCCGGATTGACAGAAATTGCACTCAAATTTGTTCCATTGAGTGTCGACCACGTATTAGTATAACCAGTGCCTAAATCAATATCATATTCTAATGTAAAGTTTCCAATAACACCACCTGACATTGAAGGTGTGGTATTCTGAAAACCAGTATGACCTAATCTAAAACAAGAATCCTCAAAAATTGCTTGGTTACCAATAACCCCCATTAAAATACCACCTGCTGAGTTAAATTTAGCTACTCCAGATACCATCGTAAATTGTGATATTGTCTCAACAGTTGGTTCATTACATGTAAGAATAAATCTACCATTAAAATCACCTAAGAATATATCTTGAAAGTGACTACCATATACAGATGCTTGTCCTGTAGTTGTAGTATTTCCCGCTCTTCCGTTTTTGATGATTGAGTTAAGACCTGCATTGATTTGAACAGATACTGCCATTGCACTCATTACATATATGCCACAATGAACAGACTCGTAGGTTATGTTATTATCACTATTTACCGTTGAAAATACTCCAGTTCCAGCATTATCATCAATATATAGTCTCTGATATTTAATATTATCATTATTCCCTCCAGTAATATGAGTCACCCTCATTGAGTGATAGTTTGGTCTCCACGACCCACAAGCCAATGGAGTCGTTTTTGAACCACCATTTCTCAATTTAACTCCATTATTTGCAGTAATCGACAATAAACCTGAATGCGGATGAACGTTAGGAACTGTTCCGTTAAAACCAAAGCTAATCCCGTTTATATCAATATTTGAACAACCAGCACTTAAAAGAAATGCATAATTTGGACTAGTAGTAGTTGTATATCCAATATATCTATCACAATGGTCGTAATTACTTATCGTTATATTTATACATGCAGTCATTGGAAAGTTGGTATTAAAACCTCTACAATTAATGAATGAACATCCGTTATCATATGATAGAAAAAATCCTTTACCTGAACTCCTACCATACTGAATAATTCCACCAGTCACATTAGTGAAAACAATGTCCTTACTATAATTTACTATTACAGCGTGGTCAGATGTTCCGGGGGCATTTCCTCTTTGGAATTTACAGTTCTTAACCGCACCACCAGCAAAATTTGAAGTACAATTAAATGTCACAACGTCTTGGCTACCATACATGGAAGTATGCATGTCATCAATATCTAATGCGGTAGCAACCTCATTTGAAATTAATGAGTCGTATGTACTGGAATGATATAATCTAACTGAATATGGTTGCGAAAAATTCATATACCATGTAGTATATGCATATTCGAAATCTATTGCACCTGCGGATGTAGTCAGCCATTCAGGTCTTGTAGTAATGGATGCAGTAATTTGATTAGTCGCCCTTGCAGCAGTAGGGCATTCTCGTAAAATAACATTTGGTATTCTAATTGTACAACCACTTACAGGAACATTACCAATTGTTTGTCTAATACTAACGTTTCCAGAAGTTGCTGTAGCACCGTTGTTAGCCACAATATGAAATGTGTTTGCATCTGGAACTGCAACAATAGTATAAATTCCATCAACACCAGCACCTGTTGTGAAATCAAGATGAACCCTATTACCAAGTGCCAATGCATGTGTAGTAAATGTTACTACAAATCTTGAATGTATTGACACGTTACCACCTGTTAGTGCTGCAATATGTGGATAAGCAAGAAAATATACGCTAGTACTACCCACCGAATAAACAGTATATTGACCATCAACACCAGTTCCTGTGGTAAAATCACAATAAACTGTATCGCCAACACCTAATGCATGTGCAGTGGCTGCCATTGATATCCCAGGTCTTACCGTGGCATTACCACTTGTGTCGGCAGTTGTTAATGCGAATGTGTATGTAAAAGCATCTAATACTGTAATAGTAAATATATTATCTAAAGCAGAAGCACCACCTGAAGTAAAATCCACCCCAACTTGTGCACCAGTTTTTAAAAAATGTCCAGTTGTATATGTTATTGTACAAAGATTATTAACTACAGTATATGTGGAAGTATGTGATATTGAACTATATGCAGTTACTTGTGCAGCAAGGTTAGCATATGTACCTGCAAGACTTGACGATTCTCCGAACTGTACCAGACCATTTCCGATATCTTTTACAAAATTTTGTCTTTTATCAGTTTCACCAACAGCAGCACCAATATGTTGTCTAGCCCAACCAGAACTTGTCGTTAATGCTGGAAAATATTCATAAGTATTAGAACTTGGAGCAGTTTCGACCCAAACACCGGGGCAGAACGTATTCACACCACCACCATTAGTGGGTAATTGTATTTGTTGACCTAATGTACCATTTGTATTTGCAAGATAAAACCAATCACCACGAATAGTATGTTTACCTAATCGTGGGAATGTCATTGATGTACTAGCATCTGCTACAATTTCTATCCAGCCAGTAACATCAGCACTAGTCGCTGTTGCAGCACCACCACCACTAAAAGTTAGAGCACCTGCAGCATAATTACCACCTGTAACTTCTCTTAACTTAATAAATCCAGTAGCACCAATTGTTAACGATGGTTGCGCAGTAAGACTTGACCAAAAGCCTAAAAAATAACCAGATACACCGCCTTGGCTAATAGTGTCTCCAATTGCAGCAGTTCCACTACCTGTATTAATCGCTAACCACCTAACATTGCGACCATCAAAAACCACTTCACCCTCATTACAAATTATTGTACTAAATGAACCAGCATAAGCTGCAGGACTATTGAGATGCCATCGACTATCAGTTCTAACTGTAAAAATTGCACCACTATTTATCGTCCAAGTTTCACCTGCAGTTCTTGCAACCCCACCATCAAGATACGTATTTACTACTATTGTTGCGATAAAGCACTCCTTTCCACGTACATAAAAATACGTTTATATATTTTAAAATCAATTATTAATTATTAAAGGTCTGTAATTCTACTTGCAACTGCACTACCACCAGCAGAACCTAATGTACCTTGTGATTCATATGTTTTAATAGGAGTCACACCACCATCACGAACCCTAATCCAAAGTGACCTTGGTGCACTATAGATTGATGTAAATGCTTCTGTAGTATCGTCAGCAAGTCTATCAATATATGATATCCAAACATTTTTAGGTGCAGTTGCAGCACTACCAAAAGTACCGGTTAAATTAAATGTACTTCCTGCCCATGATGTATATGGTGCACGAATATAAACACCATTATTATCAAGTACCCTAATAGTTCCACTTGAAGGTGTATCAGAAGGAATTGCAGTAGTTACAACAACTGTTGTTGAGCCAGCCGCTAATGTTGTATTTAATGTTAATTGTGCAAAGTCAAATGTATCACCACCAGCTTTCGGTCCTACCAACACCATGTCCTGTCCACTTACCAATCCAGATACAGTAAATGTAACGTTGTTTGGTGGAATTTGAGTAACACCAAGTAAATCTTGAATACTATCAGTCGAAAGTAAATTTGAAGCCAGTACACCAATACCAAATGCACCAATTAGTGAACCTGTATATGAACCTAAAAATACTTTAGGAATTGTTCTTGTAGTAGTATTCCCATTAAGTTTATGACTACCATTAGCAGCTTCATTATTGACTGTCATCGCATTTGTTGGTGCAACACCAGTTAGTAATTGCATCCATACAGTACCAGTCGTTCCGGCATCATTTAATGCAAGTAATAAACCAGTCCCTGCAGTAGCACCCGCACCCCAAGTAATAACATCGTCTTCAATAAATGCAGTTCCAGTTTCTCCACTATACGCATATTGATGTGTAACACCTAAAAACAATTCACCGTTGATACCATGTAAAGTTTTTGCTGTACCAGTACCAGTTAAATCTTTAATATATTCCCAAACACCTTTAAGTCCATCACCAGAAGTATTTACACCATATGTCCATTTAGAATAATAAGGTTGTGCACCATTACCATTATTTAAATTAATTGTTTGATAACCTTCGGTGTTCGCAACATGAGTATATGCAGTAACTGTCGGCTTAGATGTAGTATTTTGTGCATCAGGTGTTGTACCAATAGCAGCTACGGCTTCACCCTGACCCAAAGTAACGTTAAAGAAATCATATGTGTCACCCCAATGTCTTGCCTGTACCCTAATACGCTTACCATCAATATCATTATTTCCAAATCTCGATTTAATTAAACATCGCATCAAAACCCCGGAAGCTGCACTACCATTAAAACCACCAGTTGCCTGAGTTCCCCAGAAAGGTGCTGCACCATCATATAAACCGTTATTCTGAATAACTTGTAATTGAGTTGCACTGTTATTTACAGCACCCAACACCTTTAAACCAGAATATACTGTACTACCCCCACTCTGCGTAATAGAACCATCATAAAGATGCTTCGCCATCGTATCATCGATATTGTAACTTCCCAATAATGTGATGATATTATCTGTTGACCTTTCAGATGGTGTACTACTTGTAATATCAATTAAATCATTTCCACTTGCAGCTGCATCGTCAGCCAAATCTTGTAAAAATCTATGTAATTCAAGTACTGTATAGTTTGTTGTTGCACCACCCGTCCAACGAATATTACCACCTACACTTACCGATACATCTGTTCCTAATATTGCCATTTAAATTCTTATTATTTAGTATTTCTTATTTTTTTTAACCATTGAGACACAGTTATATCAGATTTTGTACTATTAAATACAATTTTATCCTCAGATTTAACAAATGTGTGCTTCCCATCTTTATAGACATTGTACTCCTTTTCATTTATAATGAACGTTCTACAAGCATTGTCTTGTTTTGATATTGCCATAGTTATACTTTTCAGATAAATACTATCTGAAAAATAAAAAATAATAAAAATTTAAAGATTTTTGGAAATTTTATAAAAAATTATAAAATAATGGTCATACACTAACTGATATTGCTCTTGGGAATATCTCTACCCTCAGTAGTAGTCGGTGTTCCGTTGGAAAGAACTTTGACTTGTGTACGTACCCGCAATTTTTACCATTATTTATGCTCGTTCGGTAGGATTCGAACCCACGTGAGATTTCTCTATTGGTTTTGGAGACCAATGTAATCGACCACTCTACCACGAACGAATTTTAATTAAGTGTTGTTAGATATAAGAAAGGAATAATCTTAGTTCCCATTGCATAAACTATTGCAGCAAAGGCAACTAACTCTATCCACCAGAAGTGATTCTTTAAACCAAGATACAATTTACCTAATAATATTAATACTGATAATACAACCGATACTATGTTAACCCATAGTAAATCATAACCAAAGTAAATTGCTAACTGGCTAAATATAATTCCGGATATTGCAAATACCATATGATATTCATATACCCATTTAATTTTTATTTCATATGCGGCACCTACAAACATAATTCCAGCACAAGCAAAAAACATTAATGGCGTTACTTCTATACCAATAACCATTGCAGGAAATGCAAATCCCCAACAGAATAATACGAAAAGTGATTGCCATAAGCCTTTCCAACAATCATAACTTGCACTTATTGATGGCTGTACACCGAATTTAATCCATACTGCTCCGACATAGGAAACAAATACAAGAATCGACATGATAAATAAACTCAAATGGTAGTCCATAGATTTATATGTAATGATAATTTAATGAATCATATTCTGAACCTAAATCACCTAATGGTTCACGTACAAACCCTAAATCCAAAAAATATTGTAAATCTCTGGGTTTCATTTCATCTATAATAGCATTTACACCAATTGTTTTAAGTGTAGTATCTGTGTGATATTGATATCCTCGATTTCTAATTTTAGATGCCACATCCTTTTGGGTTAATTGTTCGGAATTAATTGGATTATTACTATTTTCAAACCCTTCAACAATTTTTGATTGTTTAAAATCATGATTTAGTTTACCCATCATCTCGAATAATTTTTGTTTTGTATCCATAGTTTTTATCATAAATACTATAAAATTTTTAAATAGTACCCCGCCTCAGATTCGAACTGAGAAACTTGGCTTTTAAGACCAATACGGTTGCCAATTACGTCAACAGGGCATAAACAACAGGCTGATGGAATCGAACCACCGTTACCAGCCACGCAGGACTTACGGTTAACACTCGCCACTATGTTAAACCCATTGTTATTTGTGAATATTTTTCATTCCAATTATCAATTTTAATCATTAGTTCTTCTAATGTTATTGAACAATTCTTATATTTACTAATATTCTCATTATGAATCATCAATTGACAATTGGCAGGATGACTAATTATCTCAGAACTAATATTATTTTCATATCCATATTTTACTGAAATCATATGGTCTCTACTAATTCCACCTAAGTTATTGCCATGATTTTTTGGTTGATACCAACCATGTGTTTTAATCAATTCGAAATCAAATTCATTTGGATAGTCTGATAAACCAAATTTAAATTGACAATCTTTATAGTATTTTTGATATTCAGTTAAATTCTTTCTATCATATGTTCTTTTACAATCCCGATTACAAAAAACATGATTCTTTTTTTCATATGGAATAGGTTCATTACATTCTTTACAATAATTCTGTGATTGATAATAGTTATTTCTAAATTTTATAATATCATATCCGAAATTATTTTTATACGATTCCCTTAATCCAATTAAACCATTTTCACTTATATTGTATTTAATACCCTTTCTATTTTTATTATTATATTTTGCGTTACAAGAATGTGAACAGAACTTAGTTTTATTTTTATCGGGAATAAACTCTTCATTACATTGTAAACAGAATTTTAGTTTAATCTTTTTAGATTCATTATTACATTTTAATGAACAAAAATGTTTTTTATTTAATTTTTCTGAACGATTATATTCAGATAATGTTTTTTTGAATTCATTTCCACAATTTTCACAATTAATTAAAATTGTTTTTCTATTAGTTTTCCAAGTATTCACAATATTTCTTTATTATAAATACTTGGTTTTCTGGAAAAGTGGAGACGTTGGTTTTCGAAACCAATGTTGTGGTGGAGCAGGGGATGTATGATACCCCATTTACAGAGTGCAAATCTGTCGTGTTAGCCAATTGTCACTACTGCCCCAAAGTGAAGCCAGTTTATTAGCGCCAGATTCTAAGTCTGGCATGTATCGCCAATTTCATCACATCCCCATATTCGTCTCGCAAGTGGGACTCGAACCCACACACCCGAAGGCAACAGCTTCTTAGACTGTCCCGGCTACCAATTACGACACTGCGAGATATTTATTATCTTAGTATATGCAGTTAATATATAATACAAGGATAATAATTATTTTTTGCACGGGTAAGGGGAATTGAACCCTGACTGCAGCCTATTTCTCCCCTTGGACAGAGAGCGTCCTACCGTTGGACTATACCCGTATTTAAATTTTATCGTCTCTACAACCGATAAACTATGCTTATCGCCTCTACAACCGATAAAATTTGCACAGATAGTTTAAATTAATAAGAATAACTATGCAAAATTAAACGTTTTTTGTAAAGGGGTGGTCAGTAGCGAACATCCCACCCCCTTTATAGCCGAAGCTATAACGGTCCTAAACCGTATGTCAAAAGTAGTCCCTACTGGATTCGAACCAGTGCATCTTCTGGATGTAAGCCAGACGTTTTTACCAACTAAACTAAGGGACTATTAAGGGGTATTTCGGATTCGAACCTTTCGTCTTTTTGCTTATCGCAAACGTGCTCCCATTCTTACACCATTCTACCCTGCGACTAATGAGTGACTAACTTTTCATCACAACCGTCTATCACGAAACCACTTCGCTTTAAGTTATTCGCTACTCCAGTTTCCCTTTAAGGAATTTTATCCAGACTTACGGCATTTGTGCTCTCTGAGGGAGTCGAACCCCCGACCTTCACGTTGTAAGCGTGACACTCTGAACCAACTGAGTTAAGAGAGCAATATTGTTGCGTGTACTGGATTTGAACCAGTGTCTACAGATTATGATTCTGTCCGGAGAGCCAACTTCCACAACACGCAATTTTAGTAGTCCGTAGGGTAATCGAAACCCTATTAACAGGATGAAAACCTGCCGTCCTAACCGTTAGACGAACGGACCATTATATGACTCTACCCTTACACCAACCATCACTAATATATAAGGACAAATCATTATTATTAATTTTTTTATTTACGCCACACTTAGTTATCCAACAAGTACCGAATTGAGAATTTGTAGAACCAATACCCATTCCCTTATGAACTACTTTCATAAGTTCTCTTGTTTCTTCACTATGAGATTTACCAATAAACGTATCATATCTCATTTTACCAAGTCTATGATTTTCTTTCATTTTAATTATAGAACGTTGAGAACACATATTTCTAAATTCTGGTTCATTCCACTTCATTTTCATGAAATCAGATGCACCCTTACGTATTTTTTTAATTGATTCTTGTGAAAGACCATTTAATCCACCTTCACCACCAATCTTTATGTTCATGCACATAGGATTTTTCAATAAATCCTCATTTACTAAATTCTTTTCACGTTCTTTTAATATAATTCGTGTTTCATGAAATTCAAGTATTTCCAATCTATGATTTTCCCTACCATATTTATTTATTGAATACCAAAGTCTTGTTCCGCTACCAACATATCCATCATTCAAATTGTCTGTTGAATGCATACCAATATAAAACTTATTATTTATGATGTTTATTGTTTTATAAATAAAGTGATATTTTTTTTCTTTTCGTGCCATAGGAGTATAATATTTTATTATAAATAGTCCTATGGTACAGAAAAGTCAAGGTACAGCATGGGGGATTCGAACCCCTCGAAATCCGAAGATGCAAGTTTGAAGGACTTGCTACTTTGACCGCTTGTATAATGCTGCGTTTTTGTGCACCATATTGCACTTTTTACTGTTATAACGGTAATTATCGGTAGATTATCGGTAGATTATCGGTAGATTGTGCAACATATTGCACTTTTTACTGTTATAACGGTAGATTATCGGTAGATTAAATTAAGTAATCATATGCATTACTTCTGTTTTTCTTTAATTCCTCTTTAGAAATTACTTTAAAGCAAACTTTTGATTTTAACTGTCCGGTATTTTCGGACGACTTATTCTTTTTCATAAATTTAAATTTTGCCGAAGCCGTGGGATTCGAACCCCTTCCCCGCATAGACAGTGCGGTATTCTAACCATTAAACTACGACCCCGTTAAAAACATTTGACGTTCTTGTTACGTGTGATAACCTTTTCATGTTACAACTTCCTACTTATTTAAGGCAAGTGTACTTATTATACTAACACGTCTATCTTCGTAAGTTAAAACCCTCTGAGTAATAACCCGACAATCAAATGTTTAGCGGTCTATTCGAGACTCGAACTCGATTCTGGTGGGCGACAACCACCAAGGATACCCATACCCTAATAGACCAAATTTCCAACATGTCAAAGAACAATAAAAAAACCCGACTCTTTCGGGTCGGGTTTCGTTTTTATTGTTTCAGTTATTAATAACCTACTCCAGTATCTTTCGACCCGACACGATATACCATATCCTCATCCGCTGCCCATAAGAGCGCATCCACTAGGACTACTGATAATATGTTGAGTAAATTTTTCATAACTTTATTGTTTTCACTAATTAAATTCTCTGCAAAGATAGAGACATTTTTGATAAATACAAACTTTTTCGAAAAAAAATTAAAATATTTTTATTTTTTTATTTTAATCGTATGAACGCCACACGTTTTCGCTATATTTTCTAGCACTCTCTTCTGACCACAAACCCTTTTGAGCACCATCCTTTAAAAATTTATCCATTTCACTCCAGCCATGCCAATTCGGTCCTTGGTCATACGGTTTAACGAATTTATCACTACTACCACTTGAATTAAAGAAACCATTTTGAATTAGGGCGCTAGTAATTTTCACACTATCGTCATTAGTTTGTGTTATTTCATCTGGTGTTGGTTCTTTTTTAGGTTCTATTATTGATTTAGGTAAATTCGGGTCTCCAATTTTATTACCATTACTATCATATGTTCCCAAAATTTTACCGTGTTCAAATTCATCATATTTATTAACTGGAATCATTTGACCATTTTCGGTTTCATAACGATTAGTGTTTGAATATGCATTACCATCACCTGCATTTTTTTCTTGTGCCCAAAATTCTTCGTCTCTTTCATTTAATGCTTTACCAGTAAAATTTGGTGTTACTCTTTGCATAACTTCGAAAAGTCTTACTTTACTCTTTTCCAATTTAATCTTTTTATTTTCATACATACCATCTTCATCACCCATTGACCCTCTCATATTGCGTGACATATTATCTCTCCACTGTTGATTTTTAGCATCAATTTGACGTTGGGTATAGCCATTAACGTTTGAAATTGGGTCATCTGAATCATATGAGTAATAATATTCGGGTACGTGAGAATCACCACTTCCGCTACCAAGTTCGCCCTTTTTATCAAGATTTACTTTTTTCTGTAATTCTTTTCCAATTGAGGGTTTACCATTTTCAATATCTGCCCAAGCATCTTGAGATTGACCCCATTTATTATATTTTTCATCTACAGGCAAAGACTCATTAATTTTTCCACCTACTTTTGCAATTGCATTAACAGGTATCTTAGCTTTTGGCGCATCTTCTTCTTTCAATTCTTCAGGAGTTTCAGAATCTTCATGTTTCTCAGTTTCTTTATCTTCTTTTTTATCAAAATTAAACTGTGTTTTACCTTTTGGTTTTTCGTCCTTTTCTTCTTTTTCCTCTTTATCATCGGAATCGTCATCTTTTTTCTTATCGAAATTCCATTCGTTAAGAACTGGTTTAAACGTTTTGTCTAATCTGCCCATGACTTCGAAAAGTCTTACTTTACTATCTTTTTTCATAATTGATATTTTATTATGTACTTATTTTATATAAATACTATCCTTTTATTTAAAAGATTGGGACTTAAGCTGCAAAGACATTAAAAACAATTATCTACGCATGCTTGGGGTAATGCTAATTGGACTATATTCTTTACCATAAACCTTGAAGTAGGTTTCGAAAACTGATTTGATATTCTGTGTCCCGTAAGGATTCATTGAATGTATTAATATTCTTGTGGGAACTTCTAAATTATTATCGAGACAATAGTCAATGAGCCATTTTGCACAATGATATCCGGTTTTTTCCAGGGTTTCATCATTATAATCGAAAACCTGATTCTTATAATGAACATCTGCAAGGTCGTGGTCGAAAGAAATGATATCCGGAAGACCTTTCTTTTGAATTATTGTAATAAAGGCATAGTAATTCCTGACGATTATCCATTCTTCACTAGTGTAGATTGGAATAAACATGTAATCAACAGTTTCCTTTGGAAATCTGTAGTCATCTAAGAATAAATTATAACTCATTGCTTTCCTTTTTAATTATTTCTTTGTCAAGGTTTCTGCGTTTTCTTGCAGTCCATTCCTTACCATCTTTTCTAACATGACCTGCCCATTCACCATTAAGTAAAGAATTTTCCTTGTTTCCAACTCTTAATTTTCCCATAATAATAAATTTGTTGTCCCGTCAGGTCTCGAACCTGAACTCTTCTGGACCAAAACCAGACGTGTTGCCAATTACACCACAGGACAATATTAAAAAATGTTGGCGATAGTATGCATCGTGTACTATTCTATAACAACGTGTTATTATACCAGCAATATTTATGCAAAGATAATAATAAATACAAGATTTCCAAAAACTTTTTGTTATCCCTGCAGGACTCGAACCTGCAAACCTCTCGGTGTCGCCTTCAAAGGGCGATGCAATGACCATTCTGCCAAAGGATAATATGTTGTCTCGAAGGGTTTCGAACCCCTACTCTTTTGGTTCAGAGCCAAACATGTTGCCAATTACACCACGAGACAGTATTATATGTGATTGAATATAATATAAGCTGATTAGTAAATTTTATATTCAATCACATATAAACGTGATAAACTCTTTTATCACGCTTTTAGGTGTTAGAGGGGAATCGAACCCCCGAAGCCTTGGTTCACAGCCAAGTGAAGATGCCAACATCTACGCCTAACACAGTCGAGTAGGCAGGATTCGAACCTGCGAGTTCTCCACATCCCAAATGTGGCGGGGTGACCAACTCCCCAACTACTCGAAAAAAAGGGTGGATAGTGGGGTTCGAACCCACGGTCTTCTGAACCACAATCAGACGCTTTAACCAACTAAGCTATACCCACCATGTTGAATTTCCTACGCATCATTTCCAATTACGGACGACCTTGTATGTAAATTCTAACCAGTCCACATGTCAGGAAGGTGGGGTTCGAACCCACGCACGACAACGCCTTTGTGCCGTGACTGGTTTCCAAGACCAGTAGCTTCAACCTCTCGCTCACTTCCTGTTGGTCGGGATAGCCAGACTCGAACTGACGACCTCATGCTCCCAAAGCACGCATACTACCAACTGTACTATATCCCGATAAAAACAAAAAAAACCCCACTCGTCACGAATGGGGTTTAATTAACCTAAAACTTCTCTTGAAAATTTAAGCAAACTTTTCCCATTCACCATCTTTTGGATGTTGTTGCGGCTGGGGTTGTATGTTTACTAAATTTTTCATTTCAAACTATGTTTAACTATTACAGAGTACAAATGTACGACTTAAAATCATAAATACAAACTTTTTTCGAAAAAAAATAAAAATATTTATATTTAATAAAAAAATGCACTCTTTTTTAAGGAGTGCATTCATAATAATCATTTTGTTATGTCTAAATTTTACTTAACCACTAACTGGCGATAAAATTTCAAAAACCATTTCTGACTTTACAGACGTAACTTAATTCCTAATTAAGCAATGACTTTCATACTTATAAATACTTTAAATGTTAAAATTATTTAGATTTATATGAATCTCATAGTATTTATTTTAAATTAAACTTTAATGAAAAATATCGAATTAATAAAACTAATAAACGAAGAAATTCAAAATTTTGATTTTCTTGGAAATGAAGCATATAATAAGGAAGAAGAGAAAGTAAATTTATTAAAAAATGAAGATTTTCAGAAACAATTTATTTGTGATTCATTAATCGATAAGAATAATATTAAAACAGAAATTTCTGATGCCAGACTTGGTGGTGATTGGGAATATGGAAATCAGGCTTCTCATTTATCAATTCTAAATAATTTTGAGATTGTCTATCAATTCGATGCTAATAAAGAACCGATAGAATTTTCATTAAAATTTGAGGGTGATAATGTTCCGATTAGAGTAAATGCTACATATGATAGTGGTAGTTATGATACTGCTCCAAATGGTGAAGCCGATTATAGTTATATTGAATGGACTGGTATTGATGTTACATTGTGGACATCTGATGGCGTTGAAATTGATTTCATATCATTTAAAAAAGCACCGGAAAAAATAAAATCAATTTTTATTAGACATTACACCGAATCATTAATTGCGAAAAAATCATTAGGTACGAACGAAATTAATAGAGACGACATAAGTAGTATTCCTTATTGTTAATTAGAATGACTGACGAGAAAAGACAATTGTTTGATAAAATTAACGCCTCAATTCTAAAAAAGAAGGGCAGCTTAATAAAAAAACTTCCTAGCGTTCACACTATCGAAGACGGTATAATTATCCGTTTTTTTACCGATTGGGATGAGTGTGTAAATGATATTAAATATAAAAAAATTATCGATAATAGTAAACCGGAAGATATTGTAATTTTCTATTATTTACCTAAAGGTTCGGTAATTGAATTAAAACAAAGAGATTATATACATTGTATGCTTTGTTTAAGTGGTAGGATTGAATTAATTTTCAATGGAAAAACGGAAATTTTGGACTCATATCATAAAATGTGTATTGATACCGATACATTTGAGGGCATTGCGCTTGAAAATACTTACGTAGTTACAAGCAATAGGAAATAATTACCATTTACCAATATCACATTTAGATTTCGGACTTCTTACTTTGGCAGGCATGTAACAACCACATAGCTTACAACTTTTATTTTTACGAAAATTTTTACATTCGTTACTCACACAAATAATTATTCTTTTTTTAGCTTGTGCCTCTACTTCCGGATTAGGAAATATAATATTCTTCCAACCCGCATAAATTTCTGACAATTGACTCATTATATTTTATCTAAAATCCGATTTAATTTTTCCTTTAAATCTTTAATCTCTAATTGTTGCTCCTGAACTGCCTTTACTAATAATGGTAGTAAATGTCCAGTACTTATAGTTCTGAAGTCTTCTATGATGCAATCTCCTATCTTCTCACAACCAATAGTTATGTGCTTTGGAAATACTTGCTCGAATTCTTGTGCAATAAATCCATAATTACATATTCTTTGCTTGTCATCCCATGAATGATTACATGCATAATTGCAATTATAATCAAATTCTACTGGATTCAATTGTGAAATTATACCAATACTATTTTCAATCGTACATATATTTTCCTTTATCCTAATATCAGAGGTTGTATTCCATGTTGTAACATTTCCTGCATTACATACTGTATTATTACTGAAACAACCTTTAATCAGTGTAGTTGTTGCATTATTTGCAATATATAGCATGTTTGAAGCAGTTCCATTATAACCTGCACATGTTCCAATATATGTACTACCACTACCAGTAACGTTACTAAAACCAGCACGATAACCAATGGCTGTATTACTTCTTGCAGTTGTGTTCTTCGGTAATGCTTGACTTCCATAAACTGTATTGAAACAGCCAGTTGTATTTGCACTTAGTGCTTGATATCCACTAGCACTATTATGACAACCATAGGTATTTGAATATAATGAACATTGATTAATACCTATATTATAACGTCCATAGGTATTTGAATATAAAGAGTATAAACCTATTGCAATATTATCACATCCTCCAACACCACCAACACATTTATTATTATAAAGTGCACGGAAACCTATTGCAATATTACATGAATTACATGTATTACAATAAAGTGCTTGATAACCTATTGCAATATTATAATTACCATTAATGTTACAATAAAGTGGGCAATCACCAATTGCAATATTTTGACCACCACTCCAATTATTAGATAATGTACAGCAACCAATAGCAATATTACCTGAACTATTACCTCCACAATATAGAGATTGATGCCCAATAGCAACATTACCAACAGCATTAAAAGTACATGCCATTGATTTGTAGCCACTTGCCACATTGTGATGACCGCTACTATTCCCACTAAGCACTTGATAACCATTACCAATATTATAACAACCAGTAGTGTTACAATAAAGTGCTTGATAACCACTTGAAATATTACCAGTTCCTGAAGTATTTTTAACCAACGCCTGATAACCACTAGCAATGTTAAAACGACCAGTAGTATTTGCACTAAGTGCTTGATAACCACTAGCATTATTATGATTTCCTTTGGTGTTATTATATAGTGCACGATAACCCATACCAATATTGCTAGTACCACCACTTATGCAAAAAAGTGTTTGATAACCCACACCAATGTTATTGCTATGGGAAATATTCTGTATTCCCGCCAATGCTTGATATCCAAATGCGATATTATTACTACCAGTTCTATTATTTGTTAGAGAATTCCAACCAAGACCAATATTATAACAACCACTGCAGTTACATAGAACCGCACTAACACCAAAACCAATGTTATTACAACCACTAGTATTTTGACTAACTGCAAGTGTCCCACCCCCAATATTATCACAACCAGTGGAATTAGCATTTAATGTGTTATTTCCAAATGCAATATTACCACTACCACTTTGATTATTACTAAGTGCGCCTGTCCCAACTGCAACATTACTACAACCAGTTCCATTTCTTGTGAGAGCATTAGTACCTACACCAACATTCCAATTACCACTAGAATTACAACATAGCGCAGAAGTACCATATGCAGTATTATAATTACCGATTGTATTTTTACACATTGCTAAACGTCCCATAGCAACATTATCAATTGCTGTGCTTACAGCATTTAAACTTAAACAACCAATTCCAATATTTGATAGTGACCTACTCGTTCTAAACATCGTCACGCCAGAGATTTGATAACCACAGGTTGTGTTTATTTTACTACCACCACTTAAAGTTAGGGTATAATTACCAGTAATATTAGTGTTTTGAGTCAACACACCTCCTAAGACTGCAGTAGTTCCGCTATTAATTAAACTTAAGCCGTTAGTTGCACCAGTTAAGCTACCACTGCCACCACCACTAGATTTAACAACTAAGTCACCATCACCAATACCAACCTTATACCAATATTCGACACCATTAACATTAACTGTGAGACCTATATATCGTTCACCAATAGCAATTGATGAATTAACTTCATTAATGTCAATGTATGGTGAGAGTATATTTAAATATTTACTCTCGGTAGGTTTAGGTCCATTTACCCTTATATTATCACTTAAATTTATTGCCATATTAGTTATTTCTAAATTGGATTGGGTCTGTAATAGCTCCCACAGCACCACTCATATATATTTTATAATTTATACCTGACCAGCAATATTGACCTGAAGAAACACTTAATATACATTCATCAGGATACTTATCACTCAATAAGTTATTGATTCTACCATTATCTAGGGCATTCACATACCAACAAGTTTTTGACGTACTAATTGCAGGTATTGCAAGCCACGTGAATTCGTTTGACGCACTATTAAAATCAATGGTAACTGTACCTGTACTACTTGCAATAGACTTAGTACCACCAGTAATTAATTCATTTGTAACTGCAGGGCGACCTGCCGAAACTACTTTACCATAATAATATGGGTATATACCGGATACACTCGAACTAGCAGCTGAGGTATTACCTGATGGTAATGCTGTACAATATTCGGTATTCTTACTTCCTAGAGCGGGTAATCCTGCTTCATAAGTACTGCAAACACCCCAAGACTGACTACCATTTATAATTGTATAACTAGGATTAATTTGAGTGGCTGGACTAGTTATGCAGCTTTGCCAACCAACTGGCATACCTGTGCCAGTAAAACTATAGGCAGTCACACATCCACTACGTTTATCACTAATACTACAATACTTAGGATTGATACAACCACGATTAAACGTACCACTAATTGTTTGTGAAATAGTACATCCAACTTCAAATGTACCTGTTGTTGACAATGAAATTGAGGTTGATGGTGCAGTAATACTTCCAAATAATTCCGGCACTAACATATCTTGTATTATTTCCGCTAATGTTTTACCTGTTAGAACCATGCCTGCGGTTATTCCACCAACTGAAATTACTGCGGGTGATTGTAACTCGTAGGTTGTTCCACTTATTAATGCGTTAGCAACTGCAAGTGTTGTTGGATAGGTGGTGTTATCAGGATTTAGTAAATCTGTTTTTTTATTTGCAACATTTTCCGCAACATATGGTGGTGTCGGTGGAATTATTGGTGTGGATGCCGGATTATAATCTTGAAGTATTAACGTATCGCCTGCAGGGTCAGTAATTATAACTGAGTCACTGATTCTCTCAACATATTCAGCAGTATTAAGAGAACAGCCATCAGATATTATAATTACAGAGCAATTTGTTGACATATTAATAATTTTTTATACTATTATCAAGTAATGCAGAAGTTGTTAAATTAATTATAAAAATTCTATCAAGTACACCATCAATATCATATGGGTCTGCCCATTGGAACTTAATTTCAGCATATAATACTTCGTTAGGATGTTGTGCAGTAATTGTATTGGGTACAATAAAGTCATAAGTAAAGTTGTCAATATATATTAAACCTGTCCATCCTGTCATTCCGGTTATACTATCCTTTTTAAATTTAATTAGTTCAACACTAGTATTTGATTTAGATTTAACAACGACTTTGATATCTAGCATATCGAATAGATTTCTATAAGTATTGTCAGCATTTCTATATTTAATTGATTTTCTGATATCAGACCCAGATGTTTGTTGAGTAATATTTGCTGTACTTAGTACACCATTAACTAATCTACCACCTTTATTAACAAATATGTTATAATTATTATCATTAACCTCAATTAATGCATTATGTAGTACCATTTGTGGAGTAAACGCAGTATCATACATTCTTAATTTTTGAACATTTCCAATATATGAATTATTGAAGTATTTCTGAATTAGCAGATTATCTTTTCTTGTGTCCATAACTAATGGATTTGAAGTATCTCCGCTAAAATGCCAAGAATGTTCAAGTCCAAATGAACCGCCACCCCAACTAATATTAAATGGTACACCCAATTGTTTTTCCCTATTATTAATTAATGGAGTACAATACCATTCTAGAAAATCATTCACTTTCCAAAATTTCCTACCATTAACATAAAACATTAGGCTACCTGTTCTACGAGGATAGCAATTATACATTGCGGGATTATAATTAGGGATTATATCATATGGTGTGAAAACAACATCAATAATTGTCCATCCAATTTTTGTTATAACATTTGGGGAATAATTTTGAGCAATTAAACCATCGTTATCAATATATTTATATCCGATATTACCATCTGCTGTAATTTCAAATGCAATTACATTGTTTCTAACATTATCTAGTTCTGGAATGTCTTCATCAATGACGGCAACTAAATTCTCCGGTTCAGAGAATGCTTGTTTATTAATGCCAATTTCCTCAAATGCCTCTAAATAATTACCTTCAGATGTCGTATAACCGGAAAAAGAATATTTGTATTTAGTAATATTATGAATTTCCTGATATGCAGTTTGACCAGTGATTGCAGTTTCACCGCTAAAATATGGATTATATTTATCTTCAGCACGAGTACCCATTAAAAAGAAAATGCCTTTGGATTCGGGTAATAACTCTATAATTGTTTCAATAGTAATACCATTATTATATCTAGGTGGAAATAATTCATAATTATAACCCTCTAATTTAAAAAATCCTTGAAAATAACCACCATTTAGATTAAAGTAGTTTCCCACTGAAGTCCCTGTGAATGAAGAAATAGTATAACCACTATATGAGGTATTTCCACTAGCGTCATTTTTCCCTACACGGTATAATTTTACTTTATTATCATTACTATTTAATGTAATCCCATCTAACATGTTGTCAATTCTACCATTATCATAACCAGTTAATCCGAAATCATATAGATTAAGATTATCTGCTTTAGATTGATTCCATTTAGTTATACTTGTTAGTGTAAGACCAGTATTTAAGTTCCATGAACGTAAATCATCAATATCAATATGTATTGCAAGATTTTCGCTAATTATCGTATTTAAACATTCTAAATTCATTTCTACAGGAATTTATAATAAATACTATGGCATTTTAATTAATAATTCAGTATTTATAGAAAATGTTTTAATATGATTAAAGATTCTAAACAGCGATTATTCGAAATGATGAATAGGGTTGCTGGAATGCCGTTAAGAGAAGAAAATTCTTTATCCAAATTACCCCCAGGATTCTCAACATCTGATTTTGTACCACTACAAAAAGATATAGAACAAACTCCATGTAGTACTGAAATTAGTGAAGAAATGCAAGGTGATGAAATGTTTAATTCAATTAAAACTGCTAAATTAGATAAAGGTATTGAACAGGAGATGCAAAGCGGTTTTAAGGAAAAACTGGCAGCATTCATACGTGGTGATAAACAAGGTGTTGGTGCAACTGGTCGTATACATTCTGGAACACTTAAAGATTTGATTGTTGATTTAAGTAATGTTGTTGATAGAAGAACGGGAAAAAAAATTGACCCATCGAAATTATCCGGTAAAGTTAGGAAATATTATGATGTACGAGCAGAAGACATTCCAGATTTTGATTTAAAAAAACTGGCAGATGTTTTAACAACAAAACTTGATGATGATAAGTTATTAGGTAAAAATCAAAAAATGGCGAAAAGTAATTTTTTTAACATTTCATTACCTGCACTAAAATCAATAATTTATTTAGAAAGGGGAGATTATTCACCAGAAAACTTCTATGTTCTTATTACTTGTACACAAGCGAAAGAATGTGTAAAATGGTGTTATGCTCAAATGGGTAATTATGTTCAATACGACCCACCAATTAGACAAAAAATGCAAAAATTAAATTATATTATTAACCATTGGGATGAGTGGAAAAATAATATAATTGGACAGATTCAAAAAATAGAGGGGTATAGTCAAAAAAGGGGTGAAGATACCGTTGTTAGATGGCATGATGCTGGTGATTTTATCTCATCGAAATATTTAGAATTGGCGTTTGATATTGCTAGAAATACTCCAAACACCATTCATTATGCATACACTAAAGAGGTTAATATGATAAAGGGTGCTAAAATACCGCCAAATTTTGAGTTTAAATTTTCACTTGAAGGGCATCAAGTAACTGGTCTTACAAAAGGTGATGTACTTGGTGTTGCAGCACCAGCAAAATTATTTAGTGAGTTTTTTAAAGAGAAACCCTCTGATATTGGAAATGTGGAATGGAAAGATATGGCTGGCATGTGGCAATTTGATGAAAAAACTGAAAAGCCAATTATAAAATCAAGAATCATTAATTATTATAATAATGAACATCAGCATAAACATCTTTTTAATTTAGATGACAAAAATGTTATATGGTATGATGATTATATTAAGATGCCGCACGATAGAAACTTACCACATGACAGAAAATGGTGGGTGATTATAAAACCTGGCGATACAGATATTCCTGCGTCAAGAAAAGACACACAAGGAATTATTAATCTAATTCACAATTAAATTAGTATTTATAACAAATTGAAAATATTATGATAAGAACAGCTAAAGATTCTAAAGCATTGCTTTTCGAAAATATGGTAAAATTAAATCCGGGATTTAAATTAAATAATGTGATTTCGGCTAAAAATTTAAATGAGGGGCTTGAAATGGACACCGAAGTTTATACTGATAAAGCCGAAAAAATTAAAGGGGTTATTGATGATTTATTATCAGACCAAGAATATGGCGTAATAGATTCAATCTATAGACTTTTAATAAGTAGGAGTGTAAAAAACGTTCAGCAGAATGTTAATGAAGACCAAGGAAATTATCAAATTAAGGTTGATGAATTGAAAAGAAAACTTGATTACCTTTCAATGCAGAACGATAAAAATTATAAAGAACTTCTAGGTAAAATAGAAACAATTATTACTAAATTAATGCCAAGTAATCCAGAAGCCGGAATTGCTGAAGGTTCTGATATGCCACAACAAAATGATACATATTTTAATACATTATCTGAAGCACTCGATTCTGTTAGAATAAAGGTAGGGAAGAAGGGTTATACCGTTGATGAAGACGCTATGTTCTTCCGTTTTGGTACTGGCGGTATTAATTATGGCGAAACTAAACGTGATACAATACAGCTATTGAAAGATGGTGTCCCACAAAAAAATAGAAGTGTAACAATTAGTATTTATAGAATGGATAGTGGTAAATACGAATTAACATCATATATTAATTAAAGATATGGATAGCAATAATCCGAGAAAATGGAGCGCAAAATTCTGGAAGAAAAATAATATTTCTGAAATTCTTAAAGAAGTAATTGAACCAGAGGTAGTTGATGTATCATCAATAAAAATGAACGATACATTAAGTCCGCTTATTTGGGATAACGACAAGCTAAAACAAGAAGTGAGGAAGACATTATTAATGAATGCTAAAAGATTTATTGAATTTTCTGATGTTGAGAACCTCAAATTTGATGACGTAATATTAACCGGTAGCATGGCAAACTATAACTATAGTGAGAACTCCGATTTAGATATTCACATAGTACTTGACTTCAATCAAATCTCTGAAAATAAGGATTTTGTTGGAGATTTCTTTAAATTAAAAAAACAACTTTGGGCAGATAAGTTACCTATACAAGTAAAAGGTCATGATGTTGAAATGTATTTTCAAGATTCGAAAGAACCTCATCATTCTTCAGGTACATATTCACTAATTAAAAATGATTGGATTAGAAAACCAATAAAGAAGATTATTAACATTGATATGGCAGATGTGCAATTAAAATCTGCAGGTCTGATGAATGCAATTGATGACCTTGAAGATGAAATGAACGATGAAAGTTTCATTAAAAAGCATGAAGTATTAAAAAATAAAATAAAAAAATATAGACAATCCGGACTTGATAAATCGGGAGAATTTGGTGTTGAGAACCTAGTATTCAAAATTTTGCGTAACACAGGATATTTAGAAAAAATGGTTGAAATGAAAAACCAATACTTGACTGATGAATTAAGTTTAAAAGAGTATAATGACTAATGCAATGAAAAGAATTATAGTTACGGAAGCACAATTAAAAGAATACATAGAAAATAAAAAGGCAGAAAAAGTTTTCTATGACATTGTTGAGCATATGCATAAAAATGAAAAATTTCTAAACGAAAATGTTTCACATAAAAAGGCGAATCAATCAATTATTGATATATATAATAAAAAGAATTTAATCACAAAAAGAGTTGCTGAAATGCTAGTTAAAAATAAAATCACTAACGAAGTTGGTGAAATAATATAAGTTTTGCATTTTTTTGTTCCAAATAAAGTATTTATAAAAAAATGTAAAGTAAATAATAGTTAAATTAAAAATATTCAAATGAAAAACCATTCATCAAAAGAAGCATATTACGAAAGACTTAGAAATTTAGGTAGCGTAAAACCAATAATTAAAGAAACCAAAACTAGTGGTGCAGGTAGTCTTATTGATTATAAGAGAGCTGCCGATGGCGTAGCATATGGTATTATTAAAGAAAACCATAACTACTATATTAAAAAGGCAGGAACAAAACAAGACCCTAACGCATCTGATTTTGCATATATTGGTGGTTTATCAAATATAACAAACTATCAATTTAAGTCTTTAGCTGAAGCAGACAAACAAAGAAATATGATGTTTCACACTATTGGTGGTGCAAACTCATTAAAACCAAATAAATCCGGTAGCAAAATGGTTTTAAACGAAGATGTTGCGGGAAAAGAAATCGATATGGCTGCTAGTAAAGTAGATGATTTAGATGCTGCTGCAAGTGCAGATGCAACTCCAGAACCAGCACCACAGGCTCTTCCAAGTGGTCCACCAGAAGGTGGTGATATGGCTGATGCAGGTGCAGAAGCAGGTGGTGAGGATATGGGAATGGGCGATGCTGAAGCAGGTGCAGACGAAATGGGTGCTGAAGATATGGGTGACATGGGTGATGCAGGTGCTGAAGGAGCAGAAGATGCTGAAGCAGGTAGTGAAGATATGGGTGATGCAGGCGCTGAAGGTGCTGAAGATATGGAAGCTGGAGCAGAAGATGCTGGCGGTATTGATACTGGCGAAGAAACAGATGAACCAAATAAAGAACTTGAAAAAGTTATTGGTAAGATAACTAATAAAATTAGAAAAACAGAAATGACTGACGAACAGGTTAAGTCATATATTAATTCTTTTATATCTGCATTTAAAGATAAACTTCCTGAAATTGAAATCGAAGATAGAAAAGATATGGCAAATAGACTCATTAAGGTTGTTAACCAAGATGACATTGCTGACTTAGGTGATAGTGTACCTCAAGATGGTGGGGAAGAAGAATTGGGTATGGCTGCTGAAGGTGTGGAACAGTGTAGCGAATGTGGTGGTTTTGCACAATATGCTGAATCACGTGGTTATAATAGTGCCGAAGCACTTATGGAATGTGGTGAAGAAGAAGTTGGTAACCTTGTAAGTGGTTATGCAAATGCACATAATGATGGTCAGAATGATGGCGATTTAGAAAATGTTGCAATGGTTATTAAAATAGTTAATCCTGAAATTTTAAATCAATTAAAGGGTGATTATGGTCATGAAGATTATGCAAATAAACTTGAACCTATGGTTACCGGAATGAATGAAAGTTCAGATGAAGAAAATATTGCACAACTTAACGAATTATTTGGTGGTTTAAAAAACCTAGGTAAAGCTGCAGTTGGTGGAATTAAGGCAGGTGCAAACCAAGCTAGTCAGGCAATCGGTAATAAAGCTAACCAAGTTGGTCAAGCAGTTGGACAAAAATTTGACCAAGCTAAACAGGGTGTTAATAAAGCCGTTACCGGAATTAAACAAACATATAATGCAGGTGAAGTTCCTGCAGAAGTTAAAAAATTAGAAGCACAAGCAGCTAGTTTAGGAAAACAAATCACAGCATTAAATACTAGATTGAAAAGTGCTGGAAAAGCTGAAGTCGACATTAAAAAAATCATGACTGCTATTAGTCAAGAAGTTGGTGCTTCAAAGAGTGGTGGTGGAATTGCAGGTTTAGGTATTGCCGAAACTGTAGACCCATTAAATACTGAAGTCAGTGTACCTAACATGTTAAAAGAAGATGAAGAAGAAGTTGAAAAAGACGGAATTGACATCGAAGATATTGATACTGCTAGTGAAGAAGATGCTGATGATATGGGTGCTGAAAAACCATTTGAAAAAAGTGGTGACAAACCATTCACTGGTTTTGCTCCAGGTGCTCAAAGTCTTGGTGTAGCTACAGTTAAACCTGACGGTGCTCCAACTACTGGTGTTGACATTACTATCAGTCCGGATAAAGAAGTTCAGATTTCAATGAATGAAAGTGAAGCTAAAGTAAGAAAATATATTCGCACACGTCTTGAAGAAAAAGCTGGTTTAAGAAAATCAACACTTAATGAAAGTGCAAAATCAAGCACAATGAAAAAACTTGATGGTATTATTGACAAACAATTTAAATTGTATGAAAACGTAATATTAAAGAAAAAAGTTCAAGTAAATGAAATGTTTGGTTGGAGTATAAAAGAAAAATTTGCAAAACTTGACCCTAACAATGCGAACGAAGTTAATAAATTGTTTGGTGAAGCATATCGAAACATTTTAATCAATCCTCAAATGGGTGCAATTGCTGAAGAAGCTAGAAAACTACAATTACCACAGAGATATGAGTTATTAAAACTATATGTTGAAAATGGTGGTGGTACTTTGAGATTAGGTCGTAATGGTGTTGAATATAAATCAGATGCTTTTAAAACAAAAGCAATGGGTAATCAATTTGCTGCTGGTGGAACACAAGGAAAAACCCAAATGGGTGGTGTATAACAATTATAAATTGTAATTTATAAAATTAAAACCCGAAGAAATTCGGGTTTTTTTGTAACATTTAATTAATTTTAACGTATAATTGTTTTTAATAAACACTATTATGATACAATTCGATACATTAAAGTTTCGTAGAACCTATATTGGGGGTTCAAAAAAACGTGAATTAGAGATATTCAAAAAGGTACAAGGTCTTGACGAAAGTGGTTCGGAAACAGACTGGCTTGAATATCGTAGAATATTTACGACATATTCATACGACCTATTGATAGTTTTAATGAGTTGGAGATTCGTACTAAACATCATCAGCTATGTCTTATTAGCAATTGCAATCCTTATTACATTAGTCAATTTATATGTTTCGTTAACAATCTTAGTTCTTGGAATTGTTTCTCGGCTGATTTATATCTGGATTAAATCCAAAGAGTTTGAGCAATTATTTGCTCATGATTTAGTACTTAAAATTGTATCGGATAAAATTCGTATCTGTACAGGTTTAATCATCAGTAATTATTAATAGTTCATAGTATTTATAGGAAAATCACGCTATGGAAATTGATGATAAAAAATTAAAATTAATATACGTTTTAAAAATTGGATATAATTCCAAAGATGAAGGGTTATACGAATTTATATTTTCGGATGACGAAACTAATGTCGATATTGAGGCATGGTGTTGGGATTTAACTCCTGCATGTGATAAAGCTATGCCACCTGAAGAAAACTACATTTCAGCAGTTTATAGTTTAAAAACAAGTGGTTTTGATTTGGTATGTCTGCATGAAGCCGTAGATAGACCGTATATGCATGGTTATCACACTATTCACGCATTAGCATATGAAGAAGATAGAGAGGATATTGATGAAAACGGTTTTAATCAATATGATGAAATATTTGATAAATCCGATGATGTACCATTATTAGTTTTTCATTATGGAATGTCATTAGTACGTGTTAAAGATTTATTCTATGCTAGAAAAATCGTTTTAAAAAATAATGAGTTTGTTGAAACCTCTTCAATAAAGTTATAGTATTTATATTTGCCTATCCTACCTTATTCGGAGGAAAAGGTTTCGAGGCTTGACAATACCGGATTATTGCCAAGCCTTGCGGTTTAGTTGATATCAAAACGCTGATTACCCATATTAACATTGTAAGTGGTAAAACAGTTTAGAAGACGTAGAAATGCGTCTTTGGCATTTTAAGTTCATCGCACCATTTGGGTGAAGGAAATCGAAGCACGCTATGTCGAGAAATATAGCGTGCTTTGCTATTTTATGTTTATAAGTATTTATTATAAATATTTATAAAATGAATGTTAATGTAGATTTAGATAATATACTAGAAAAGGACGATTCCCCAGAACACGTACCTATAATACCATATAATTTTCAAAAAGATACTGAAAAGGAGAAAATTAGAAAGTTAGGGGAAGAAATTAGAAAAAAAACTGGGAAAATTGAACCTGTTATTGTTACCAAGGATGGTATTGCAAAAAAAGCTAGTGAATTAACACTTTTAGAACAGGAAGACGAAATTGTAAAATGTGCTACTAATCCAGTTTATTTCATTGAAACATATTTAACTATTTTTGACCAGACTCAAGGTACTGCGGGTCTTATTGTTCCCTTTCATTTATTTGATTTCCAAAAAGATTTAATTAGAACATATTTAGATAATCGTTTTGTAGTTGCTAATAAATATCGTCAGGCAGGTATTTCAACAACCACATGTGCATATATTGCATGGTATATAATGTTTAATCAAAACCGTCAGGTTGCTATTGTTGCGGATAAACTAGAAACTGCACGTGACGAATTAATGAGTGACGTTGTTTTATTCATTGAAGGTTGTCCGGATTGGCTTAGACCAAAAACAGGTAGGGATAGTAATGAGAAAAATTTAAAAGATACTCAAAAATTAAAAATTTATGACAATAATTCTAAACTAGGTGCTTTTAGTTCTAAAGGTCTTCGTGGTATGACACCAACTTTAATATTTTGGGATGAAACAGCATGGACTGAAAAGGGCGATAAATTCTGGACAGCTGCTAAACCTACTTTAGGTACTGGTGGTGGGGCAATTATGGTTAGTACACCTTCCGGATTAGATGCAGTATTTTATAAGCATTTCGATGGGGCACGTAGAAATGAAAATAATTTCAAAGCGGTTGAATTATGGTGGTATAATGACCCTAGATATAATAAGGGTTTATCATGGGTAAAGAATAAAGGAAAAGAAAATGAAATTAGATTACCCGATGAAAATTGGAACAATGTGAGAAGAATCCAAATGATGGATGATGGATGGGAAGCGAGTTCGCCTTGGTTCGAAGACCAAGTTAAGGATGCAAACGGTGACATGCGTAAAATTGCACAGGAACTTTTATGTTCATTCTTGGGTTCTGGAGATAACTTTATTGCTGAGGAATATCTTAAAAGAATACAGGAAAATGAAGTTAAAACACCTATTCGTCAAGAATATAATGATTTGAACATGTGGATTTGGGAAGACTCATTACCTGGAGAGGATTATATTATGGCAATTGACGTTTCTCCGGGTCATGGTGAAGATAGTTCGACCATCAATATGCTTAAAACAATCGAAACCATTGAAGAAAAGATAATAACTAAGGGGGATAAAATAAAAAAGGTTAAAATAAAACGACATACGGTTGAACAAGTTGCTGAATATTACGGAAAAGTAACGCCTCAATTACTTGCACAAATTGCATATCAATATGGTAAATCATATAATAATGCTTATTGTATTATCGATATTACTGGTGGTCATGGTGCTCAAACTGTTGAAACTATGTTGGAAATTGGATACGAAAATATGCATTATGCCGAAGTAACACATAAACCATCTAGGGATAGATTACAAGGTTATATTAAGAAGGGTCAAAAAATTATGCCTGATGGAGCAACTGTTAACCTAGATTTAATTCCCGGATTTTTTATTGGAAATAATCGACCATCTGTTGTATTGGAAATGCAAAGAGCAGTTCATCTTGGTGATGTAATTATTAGGTCAATTAGATTGTTAAACGAATTAAAAACTTTTGTGACAGTACCTGGAAATCGTGTGGCTGACCATAAACGTAGTTTTCACGATGATTCTATCATGGGACTATCAATCGGTTTATATGTTCTGAACTTTGACATGGCGAAATATAAGCAGAATAAAGGCATAACCGAAAAAATGATGAATGCTTTTCTCACTGTAAACGATATAAACGAAATTGGTCAAAAACAAGATATTAAAAATAGACCAATGATTTCGCCAAATAGCGTATCACCATTAAATCCATATCAAGCAAATGCTTGGTTATTTACAGGAATCGTTGATAAAAACAAAAGATAGAATGTATTTATAGTTAAATCGAACTTTTCGAAAAAATTAAAGTATTTATAAAAAACTATAATAAATTATAAAAAATGGCTGACGAAAAACAAAATAAATTAACGATATATCAACAGCTTAATAAATTTCTTAATTTAGATGGCTTCGGTTTTCATGAACAAAATCCAAGTTTACAGTCTTCTGTAAGTGCTATCCCATCTAAAGAAAACAAAGTAATTATTAAGGGTAACACTCCGGAAGAAATTCATAAGAAAGGTTTGGAGTTAGAACAGAAAAGAGAACTTCAAAATAAATTTTTTAGAACCACTGATAGGGGATTTCAGAAAGCATTACAATATGAAGCTGCTAGACTTCCAGCATATATTGATTATGAGGGTATGGAATATTATCCAATTATCAGTAGTGCATTAGATTTATTTATGGAAGAAGCTACAACCATTGGCTTTAATGGTAAAATGTTAAATATTTATTCAAATAAAGAACGTATCAAGACTATACTCGAAGAATTCTTTTATGATATTGTTAACGTGAATGTTAACTTACCATTTTGGGTAAGAAATACTGTTAAATACGGTGATAATTTTGTATTATTATACGGAGAAAGAAAAAAGGGAATCACTCACGTAAAACAACTCGTTAATTATGAAATTGAAAGATTTGAAAGAATCCAAAATGGGAAACCATTTGTAAAATTTAGAGAACGAATGACGGGTGATGAATTCAACGTATTTGAAATTGCCCATTTTAGATTGCTTGGTGACGATAAGTACTTGCCATATGGTTCATCAGTACTTAATAAAGTACGTAGAGTATTTAGACAGCTAGTTATGGCTGAAGATGCTATGTTAACTTATCGTATCATACGTGCAGGAGAGAAAAAAGTATTTAAAATTGATGTTGGAAACATCGATGAAGATGATATTGAAAATTATATCTACAAAGTAGCTACAAAATTTAAAAAAATTGCACAAGTTGCACCAAATGACGGACAAATTGATTATAGATTTAACATTTTAGGTAACGATGAAGATTATTTCTTACCTGTAAGAAACGCAAATACCCAAACTGGTATTGAAACACTTCCGGGTGCATCAAACCTTGACCAAATACAGGACATTGAATATCTACGTGATAATTTATTTGTTGGATTAGGTGTTCCTAAACCATTTTTAAGTTTCCAAGATGCTGCAGGTGCGGGAAAAAATATGGCACAATACGATATTCGTTTCGCAAAGAAAATTAGTCGTATTCAACAAGCCATAATTCAGGAACTCAATAAAATGGGAATGATTCATCTGTACCTATTGGGTTATTCTGGAGACGATATTAAAGATTTTACACTTACCCTTACAAATCCAAGCACACAACAAGATTTATTGAAATCTGAATTGATGCGTGATAAGGCACAAACATACACAGAATTAACACGTAATGAAGGTGGTATCGCAGCAATGTCACATACCAATGCAAAACGTATAATATTCAATATGAGTGATAGGGAAATTGTTGAAGACCTTAAACAACAGAAAATGGAAAAGGTTATACAACAAGAACTTCAAGATTCTCCAGTTGTTATTAAGAAATCTGGTTTATTTGCCGATATTGATAAGAGATATGGTGAACCAATTGAAGGAATGCCTGCGGGCGGTGCAAGCGGTGGAACTGAACAAGGTGGTATGCCACCTGCGGGCGGTGGTATGGGTGCTCCACCAATGGGCGGTCCTGAAGCGGGTGGTATGCCGCCTGCAGGTGGCGGTGCTCCACCAATGGGTGGTCCTGAAACGAGCGGCTTACCTAATCAGTCACCAAGTGATTTACCACCTGTTGTGGGTGATAGTGTTAGGAGTAGAAGGGTTTTGAGTGAAGATGACTATAATAAACAAATCGAAAAATTGGTTTATAATAGTAGCATTGAACCTGAAAGAAAAAAAGAAAGTAAAAATAAAAAAATTATTAGCGAGAATAATAAAATTAATGATAAATTAAATCGAGACGCTGAAAATATGATTAATGAAATTGATAATTTACTTAAAAAAAATATAAGTCTTAATGGCGAACAGAAAATAATTGATTCAGAAGATGTTGAAATTAACGACATTGGAGATTTGGAGGTATAGTAATAATTTAAGTAAAATAAAATAACCGTTTATAATAACTAATAGTATTTATAATAAATCGAATTAAATCATATGAAAAATGTAAACATAGGTATTGTTAATTTGATAGTTTCAAATAAATTAAAAGAATCTTATTTTAATAATAATTTACTTGAAGAATCAAAAAAATTAACAACCGATTTTTTCAATGTTGTTAAGAATTCTCCAATATTACAATTGGAGTTCAAAATATTTAATAATATTGAGAATAAACACATTGAAAATGACTTAAGTGCGACACGTTATATCGACAATAACATTAAGTTGTTTGAGGTATATACAATTGGTGAAATAGATGCTGAACGTGAAAAGTTAAAGAATTTCATTATGGAGGAAGCAATTCCCCAAAACACAGATTATAATTTAGATAAAGTTAATTTATATAATGCAATTGATGATTTAATTACAGAATCATTAAGCGATTATGATAAAATTGATGTTGATAGCATTCATGAATCATTTACAACCGTTCTAAACTACATAAAAAAGCCGAAAGAGAAAAAACAAATTGTTGAATCTGAATTAAAATTGGTAAATGACGATGTTGTTCAAATAGCAATTAATAAATTTAATGAAAAATATGATGACCTTAATGAAGGTGATAAGAATCTGTTAAAATTACTTATAAAATCAAATACTAGCGAAAAACAAGAACTACTTGAAGAATATAAAAGTGAAAGTTTGAGAATATTGGAAAGTGCAGAAAAAGATGGAAGTGAAGATAAAGTACAGAAGGCAATGCAAAAAATTCGTGAAATGATTTATAATCCGAAAACCGTCAACGATGACATAATTAATCTACATTATTTTAAGAAAGAATTACTTTAAACAGAAAAGGCATCAAATTGATGCCTTTTTTATTATAGAGTTTTTAACATATTTATTAATTCTGGTTGTGGGTGACAATCAGATTTATCATAACGATAACTCACATGTGTCCAAATTCCAGCTTTCCCATCTAACGCAGCTTGAATTGGTTTCCAAACCCCACCATTATCAATACCCCACATATCACTATTATATGTTCCCGGAATACTAGAGGTTTTAGTAGTAGGATTACTAAATTTATTTCTAACCGCTTGAATTATTTCTTTAACTGCAAGAATTTGGTCGTTAGTATATTTTTCAAATCCGTAAAATCCATGAAATCCATTAGGGTAACCATTACTACTATTATATTCAATGACATTTTCTATGGGTTTAACTTTTGTATTCGCAACATATTGCTGTTTATGATAATCATCACTTGTTGCCGGATACCAATTACCCCCAGATTGAATTAAGCCACCCCAAGAATCAATTTCAATACCAACAGAACCCTCATTTAATATGCGGTTTGCACTTCCGGAAAGTTGATTATCCGCAATTATTTTTTCTGAAATTCCTAGATGATATGCCCAATAATCCGTTGAAAATAATTGGAATATTTCTCCACGTCTTCCAACTATGAATGCTGTTCCAACTTTATCTCCAGTTTTAGCCACTTGATTTTCCCACCATAATATGTCCCCTGCAATATTATCACCACTAACAGTATGATGAAGTACAATTTGTGTTTTATTAGTAACTTCGTGTTTATAGTCTTGTTCCGGATAATAAATGAATTTATAATTTATATTTTTTGATAGTGTCTCAACTACCGAATCAGTACCATACGATTTATCTAAATTATAATTATCTGATTCGGTTACATTTGCTTTAAATGCATTAAACACAACACCTTCCTTCATTCTTAAATTTTTTGGGTTTGGAGCATTGTTTACATCTGGATATAATTTTTCATCGTATCCAAAATAATAACCTTTTGGTTTGTATGCGCCCGCCCCTTTACTTTCGAGATAATTATCTTTATCACCAAGTATACCAAAAATTCGTAAAACATAGGTTAAACCCTCATCAATATATGTCGGTTTTGATTTAGTGCCATCAATACATGCTTGCATTGATTTACTATATGTGTCCCTAGCATATGCTGGTCCCCTACTATAACAAAATAAAGTACTGCTTGTAAGTGAGTCGCAAGAATTTGCAATGTTTTTCATATATCTACATTGTGCTTTAATCATTACATCTGGATTATTAATTACATTTTGATGTAATTGTTCTCTATTTGCCCACGCATTTTGATATGTGTCACTTTTAACCATATATGAATTTTTACCATTTGGAAAAGGTAAGCCGTTGGTGATTTTACCAATTTCTTCACTTGTCATCTTATCGGAATTACCTGCATTATCAATAATAATTCCGAAAATGGTAAGCATTGTAAATTGACTTACTCCGGATGCAGTACTATCGCCACCAGCATAATTCCACATAATATAATGCGATTCAGCGTATGCTTGAGCTGCAATTACGTTTGCATCTAATTGATATTGGGCAGCATATTTATTAAACCACACAACCAATGCTTCAGCTAATACTTCTCCAGTAGTTATTCTAGCACCATTATACATTATATTACATTCCCACCTTTTTTTAATTTGTGGTGGACCAGTATATGGTAAACCTTCAGTTTTTATTCCTGAAAGTAATGTATTACCATTCCTATCTGGTTTCATGCCTTTGATACAAATGAATTTAATAAAATTTACACCATCTTCCGTTATTGCACTAAACATATTATTGTATTTTAAATTCGTACATTGAGTTATATTTCGATTGTTCTAAATTACCCGCAGTACCCACACCCGCAGTAACGCTAGATGCCGATGATGCAGTAGAACTTGTGTTATCTGTATTTCCACCATTAAATCCGACAATTGCTGATGATTCCAATACTCTAGGAATTGGAAATTTTAATATTTTAGTACCACTAAAACTAGTTATCATTTTATTCGGGTCGATTTGGTGTTCAACATTTAAAATTAAATACGCACCATTATATATAGGGATATTTTCTACTTGAAAATATTGTGTTGGCTGAATCATCGCATTACCCAATCCAGTTACAGTTGCTTTATAGGCACGGTTCTCATATAAATTATATAAGTTTTGTCCTTTAGGTGGTGGGGCATTCTTTTTATTATCTCCCGCTAATCTAGATAAAATCTGAATACTTTCATTGGTTTCAGGATATTCCTTACTATCAATTTTAATTCCGGAAAACATAGATTGGTTTTGTTCACCAAATCTAACTCTGAATGCTCTTACTTGTCGATACGGAAAACTTGTATTCGTTGCAGTTTGGTTATCATCTGTAGGAACACTACCACAATCACCATTAAAAAAGAAATCTTGTGTCCCAGGATTACTTATATCAAGAATACCATCATCCTTAAATTGACCACCCAAATATTTATCGATGCCCGAAGGATAGCTAGAACTACCACCGATATACATACATACAAATGACGATGTTTGTCCGGTTAAAATGCCGCTAGCATCAACAATAAATGATTCTTTCCATTCATTTGGTATACTAAAATTCATAAAATTTTGCAATGGAAAAAATTCAAATCCATTAATAGATAGTAATTGTGTTAAAACCGTAAACACTGTTGCATTTGGGTCTTCAAGTAAATCCACTAGTACTTCCGGATTGATTATAGTGTCACCAATTGGATTCATTGCCCTATCAACAAAGGCAAAGGAATTTATTAATGCATATTCTCCACTATCGCTATTTTCAGTGTTACTAATAATTTTACTTTTAGTATTAAACGGATAACCCATATTTAAATTTCCACTTTGTGGCGAAGAAACCCATTTATCATTAATATTTTTAAACGAATAATATAATTCTGTCATAATATCTTCGTCATTCATTAATTTTTTAGATTCCTTTTCTTCATTAGCTAATTTCTGCTTCTTTAAATTAATTTCTGTTGCTAATCTAGTGAAAAAGGTTTCGAAAAATAAATTATTGATGTCCTTTTTCTCATTATTAGCATTTTGAGTTAGTAATGAAGTATATGTTGCCGGAGTAGGTTTGGTATTACTAAAAGTATACTGACTGAAATTTATTAAGTTAATTCTGTCAATTAGTGGAAGTATTATGGTTTGAAAATAAGTTCCATTTGGTCCTAGATTTTCATAATAAAATTTTCCCTTAACTTCCCCTTTTTTATCTTCAGGTACATCGGCAATTTTAGCTTGTGCCTCAGCATATAAATTTTTAAACATGTCTAAGATACCGCCATACACAGTAAATTCTCCACCGCCATCCCCAAAAAATATATTAAAGGAATTTTGTAATTCATCCTTATCTTTTGAAGCCAAATTATTATTAATATCATATATATCTGCAAGAATAAAAATTCCAGAATTTTCAATATTTCTCCCTGCACCACCATTAAAGAAATCATAAATTTGATTATATAAATCGTCTCCATCATTTATACCAACCAAACCACCCATATATTGTGGCAAAAATTTTGGTACTTCAACCACTGCAGGTGTTTTAAACACAACATCAATTAAATTGTTTGGATAGTAACTGAAAGGACTTATAGAATAACCAAGATTAGACAAAAACATTAATGCACTAAATTTTGACGGTGTACTAATACTAGAATATATTTCAGTGTCATATTTAGTTAATTGGTCTGCCCAAATCCCAACAATACTTTTACTAACATTAATTGATTCATAATCCATCATTGCAAATTGAACGCCACTATTTTTAATGCCATTATTTCCAAATTTTGATGCGTTACTAATTACTAAATCCTTATTTACTTCAGTACTAGTAATATTACCTGCACCACTAGCAGACCCAGCATAACTAACAACATTATTTGGTATTGTAAAATGTAGTATTGATGAATTATCAGCAGGGGTATATATATTATTTGGAGATACTAAAAATCTAGTATTTACGTTTACGTTTCCAAAATTCGAATCGCCAGCAGTATTTTCATCTTTAATATAGAAAACATTTTCTTGGGTAAATTTATACATGTCTGCCGTATCAACGTTTCCACCCATAAATCTTTCCCAATAGGCACTTTTTGGTAAAGTATCTAAAAATTTATCTACCGGATTACTTGAATCGGCAGCACTAACTCTAGTAACAATATCATCTGTATAATATACCTTTAACCCATCATAATTTCCGTCACTTTTATTTGTATATAAATCATTACCGCCAAGTATTTTATGAAATGTTTCGGTATTACCGGTATATAACGCACCTACATATTTATTTAAATAATCATAAAATGCATTCACATTCCTTTTTGTACCATATTCTTTAGAAGCATTTTCTAAAAGATTAGTATAATCTAAATTTGTAATTGATGCAGCTAAGTTTACCGCTTCGGAGCTACCATATAATTTTACTAATTCTAAATTAGTTTTATTGTTATTATAAAATGTGAGTCCAAATGCATTTTGTGATAATATATAGTACCTTCTTAATAATCTTTCAAAAACTTCAGTTAATAAAGGATTGGTACTTAAATTAATTGGCTGTCCGGCAGAACCACCATTAGTATTGTCGACACCAAAATATGGTGTTAATGTGCTATCATTTGCAAGTCTTGAATCAACTGGCGATATTGGTATCCACTTAAATGACCCATCCCCATTTTGTTCTGCCTTTAAATTATATAATGCAGTTATTTTTTCTTGGGTTATAAACGTCTCAATAAAATCTTCAACTAAAGTTAATTCCGGAAATTGTTCAGTAATTTCGAATAATGGTAAACCTCTAGTTTGTTTTACTTGGTCACACACCCTTTCCTCTTTAATTACTAATGGGAATGCAAATATTTCTTTATCATTCTTTTTAGCATCTTGAAAATTTGGATTTTTAACAATTTGGTTATAATATAATGGGTGATGTCTAGATTCAGCATCATACGATACACTTCTTAATTTATTAAAAAATACATCAACATCATGTAAAATTATTTTAAATATATTATAAATCGTTGGTTTCATACCAAGATTTGTAACTACCATATCATTAATTACTTCATTAACTGCAGAAAGCTCATTTGTTTTTGATGCCTGTAAAGCCGTTCTACGTTTATAAAGTTTAATATAGGCATTAGTTATATCAAGGACTATATATGCATTACCAACTTTTGGAGCAACAGATTTAAATTCTTGCTTATTGAACATTTCTTTAGGCTCAGGTATGTCTACATCTCCAATAAAACCCCCTAAACTACTTTTAAATCTACCTAATATTTCTGCTCTATATTTTCCAAGTACATTATTTTTTAAAAATGTACTTCTATCATTACCCGAAATTTCGATAAATTGGTCTAGACTAATTAGTTCATTTCCAATTTGAAATGCAATGACTAATCTCTGGCTTATATTTTCATTTAAACCATCGGTTGGAATTTCCTTTAAATTATTACTATATATACCAATGTTATCAATTAGGGTAAGTTCTTTATTATTATCATTAACCTCTTCTTTATATTGAGTA
>JFJP01037461.1_pt1 | contig 72203 bp, 77 predicted proteins | sample 431651 | NCBI WGS metagenome assembly JFJP01 (sample SAMN02602958, study PRJNA72255) | Microbial mat metagenome, whole genome shotgun sequencing project. | biome: fresh water; feature: sink hole; material: water; isolation source: purple microbial (photo- and chemosynthetic) mats found in... | reverse complement strand
TGATTTTTTCATAAAACTCCTGATTATGAAAATAGTAGCCCGCTTCCGGCTGCCGGAAGGCTTGGATTGAAAAAGCTCTATGGGGTGTTTAATCTTTAGACAGTTTAAAAACTTTGCCACCCAGGCGGTAACTTTGGATTTTCACCTTCATGAAGGTTGGGGTGACTCCGCCTCGCTCATCAACTCGTTTAAAGAGGTTAATGTATTGGGTATCAACTCTTCCAGTGGCCTTATAGTCGATATAAAGAGCTTTTAGCCATGCTGGTAGGTCTGGGCGACCAGGGATCAGTAGTATCTCTTTTTCGATTTCGACCACGGGAGTGCCGGCGTAGAGAGTAAAATCAATATAATCTGCGACTGAATTTCTCGGCAGGCCTACTCTCTCAGGCGGAGTGAGGGGGGTGGTTAAAAAGATCCCCACCAGGTCTTCGTAAACTTCCCGCGAGTATCCTGGGTTCATGATCACGTAGGGCGTGATCCCGGTTTTGAGCTGGCTTGATTCGAGAATGATTGGCATGTTGGAGCCAACGTAGTGGCGATAGACGACTCCCGCAGGATTCACTTCTTTCACGTGTTTGGGAATCCCTGTGATGATGTAGTCAGCTCGCTCGGCCTGGCCTTCATAGAGGTCACGCTTTTTGAGGCCTTCGCTTTTTTTGGCCATCCACTTTTCATTTATTGATCGCGCTTCCTGAATCTGATTTTTGATGATTTCTTGCTCGGTCTGAGCAAAAAGGTAGAAAGAGAATAGTAGGGAAAACGACAGGGATAGCGTTTTGAAGTACATAAAAGCTCCATAATTGAGTCAATTAATAGTCCTGGTCAGGGAGAATGCCCAGAGGGAGAGAAAATATTACCAAGCACTTAGGGGTTTAATAGAGTACGCTGCGGCGCGCGTGCGCTCTTTTACCTATAAAGATTTGGACGGCTCCAGGTGGCTGTGCTAATTTGCCCTCTGACATTCATTTAATGTATTTCATCTCGCTTATGGCATTAGTCCATAGGCTTTTTATAACCCAGGAGGAAATATGATCTACGAAACGGCATTTGTCGTTCGCCCGGACGCATCCGAAGAAGCTGTAGCTTCTGTAAAGAATGCACTCGCGGAAGCTTTTAAAGAGCACAACGCTGAAGTTCTTATCACAGACGCATGGGGAGTGAAGACTTTCGCTCAACCTGCAGAATCTGGCCTTAAGAAAGGCGCTTACCATTACTTCATGTACAAAGGTGCAGGAAAGTTAAACGCTGAAATTGAGCGTCGTTTTCTAATTAACGAAAATTTAGTTCGTCACCTCATCATCAAACTTGGTGATGACAAGGATCAAGCTGAAATCGTTAAAAACTACAAAAACCCAAATCATACTACTGTTGCTACAGATATGGATGATGACGGCGGTTTCGGTGGTGGAGAAGATAAAGATAAGAAAATGCACTCTAAGCGCAAATCTTGTTGGTTCTCTGCTAAGAAAACATCTCCAGATTGGAAAGATCCAAAATCTTATTCATGGCTTGTTAACGAGTTCGGAAAAATTTCTCCAGCTCGCGTAACTGGTTTGACTCCAACTTTTCAGCGTCGTGCAAACGAAGCTATTAAGCGCGGTCGTAACATGCTTCTTATCAGTTACCAGTCTAATGAGACTGCTCGCTAAGAGGAAATAAGACAGTATGAACGCTGAAATCTTGCAAGCTCCACAACTTTCAACAGGTAGACTGCTCCTTCTAGGACTTTCATCTGTCGTATTGTGTATGAGTTTCATCATGTCAGTGTTTGCTCCGTTTCCAATTGCTCTCGCGGTCATTTTATATGGTCGCCCAAAAGGTTTATTGATTGGATTATTAGGCTTGGTTCTCAGTTTTGCGTTCTCGGCTTTTTATTTCAATGACCTCACTTTGTTTGGATTTTATGTTTGCGTGTTTGTTTTCGGTTTCGCTATTGCTGAAATTGCGTCCAGAGGAATTTCGCCCATTAAAGGCTTAGTGACTTTTGGCCTCGGTTTTATCCTGATTCTCTTCGTAGGGTTTGGCGCAATCATTAAATCTGAAAACTTAACCGCTCAACAGTTTGTTCTTAAACAACTTGAGCTGAGTAAGACGAAACTTGATCAGCAGAAAAAACTGATTGAACAAAGCACTCAGGAAAACTCAATTGAGATCCTTCAGCTTTTAGATCGTCCAGATCTGATTGCCAAAGAGATGATTGAAGCACTTCCAGGTTATTTGTTTATGGGTGTTTTTGTGATGCTCTGGTTTAACATGTTTTTGGTTCTTAAGAGTCGCAGACTTCTTTTGACCGCTAATGAATACGCTTATTCCGAAAAGAATCTTTTGAATTTTAAAGTACCTTTTGGCTTCGTCGTTCTGCTGGCCATTGGCCTGGCACTCGTTGTTTGGGGAAAAGAAATTGGGTATCAGTACTCAGAAGTTGTAGGATATACCATCATAAAGTGTCTGGGGATTTTTTACTTTTTCCAGGGATTTGGTATTTTCAGCGACATGCTGACGTATATGGGAATTATGGGCTTTTTCCGCAGTTTGATAGTTATGGCAGTGATTTTCATGGCCTACTATTTGATCGTGGCTGCTGGATTATTTGATAACTGGTTTGATTTTAGAAAGTATTTAGTGAAACCTAAAAGTGAAGATTAAGATTCAAGGAGTTTAATATGAAAGTTATCCTTATAGAAAAGGTTAAGGCGTTAGGAACAATCGGCGAGATCGTAAACGTATCTGCTGGTTTCGCTCGTAACTACCTTTACCCAAACAAGCTTGCTATCCTAGCGGATGAAAAGAACTCAAACGTTCTTAAAGACAAGCAAAAAGCTCTCGCTAAGAAAATTGGCGCTGAGAAAGATGCAGCAGTTGCAATCAAGACAAAACTTGAAGGCGTGACTGTTGAATTGATCAAAAAAGTTGGAGCTAACGGTCGTCTTTTTGGTGCTGTTACTTCTCAAGAAATTGCTAAAGAACTTGAAAAACAAGGTTTCCACCTTGAGCGTCGTCTTCTTACAGTTGACGGTTCAATCAAGTCTCTTGGAACTTACGAAGTTAAAGCTAAACTCTTTAACGACGTAACTGCTACTTTCAAGCTTAAAGTTGCTATCGATGCAGCTATGGCTGAAGAGCTTAAAAAGCAACAAGCTGAAGCTCAGAAGCGTAACGCTGATAAGAAAGCTAAAGCTGAAGCTCTTAAAGCTGCTGCTGCTGCTGAAGCTGAAGCTGCTGCCAACGCTGAATAATTTTTTTTGATTCTAGCCTGAGAGAGGAAACTCTCTCAGGCACTTTTATGGTCAGGATGACCATCTTAGGAGAGCAATGTCACAGGAAAATCGCCAAGAATTACCGCATGACACAGGAGCTGAGAAAGCACTGTTAGCTTGCCTCCTTATTGATAGCGCAAGTTTTGATGAAATTTCAGATGTTAATTTAAGTAAAGACGATTTCTACCATCCTCAATACGCCATCATTTTTGAAGCGGTTAAAGATCTCCATATCGAATCAATGCCTATTGATATCGTTACTGTTTCCTCTAAGCTGAACGATCACGGTAAACTTGAAAAAATCGGCGGGCAATCGGCGCTGATTAATATTTGTGAAGAAAGTGGGACGTCTGCTAACGTTGAACATTATGCACGTCTTATTAAGCAAAAAGGTGTCCTGCGAGAAGTTGTACGAACTGCGACTCGCGTGGTTCAAACCGGAACCAATTTTTCTGGTGATGTAGAAGCCTTCCTCTCAGAAGTTGAATCAAGCTTCTTTAAGCTCACCGCTCAATCAAAAAATAATAAGATGATTCATCTTAAAGAAGCTCTTTACGAGAATCTTAAAGAATTGGAACGTCCGGCCCGTGCCAAGGGTGAAATAACTGGGGTCTCAACTGGCTTTAATTCATTAGATACAAAACTTCTTGGGATGCAGCCTGGTCAGTTGATCATTATGGCGGCACGTCCTGGTATGGGTAAGACTGCTTTAGCACTTAACTGGGCGGTAGCAGCTGCTAAACAAACCAATTCGGCGGTAGCAGTTTTCTCTTACGAGATGATGTACGCCGAGCTTTCCATGCGTCTACTTTCTTCTGAGGCCTGCGTGGATTCACGTAAGCTCAAGACTAAGGACTTTAATGAAATGGATCTACGGGCCATCTCAGGTGCCATTCAGAAGCTTTCTAATTTAAAACTTTATATCAACGATAACGGTGCCACTAACCTTATCGATATCAGATCCTATTGCCGAAAACTCAAAGCCGAGCAGGGTCTCTCGTTACTTGTAATCGACTACCTTCAGCTCATGCCCATGCACGTGAAGAAGCAAAACCGTGAGCAGGAAATCGCTGAGCTCTCACGTGGTCTCAAAATGCTGGCCAGTGAACTGCAGATTCCGATCGTTGCGCTTTCTCAGCTTAACCGAAGTGCTGCTGCTAGAACTGACCGCAGGCCTCAGCTTCAGGATCTTCGAGAGTCAGGTTCACTTGAGCAAGATGCCAACATTGTTGTTCTGATTCACCGTGAAGATTATTACGATGCCAATACTCCGAAGAAGGGTGTGGCCGAAGTGATCATCGCTAAAAACCGTAACGGTGAGCCGGGAACAGTTGAGCTTTCATGGATCGGCTCCCAGACGAAATTTGGTGAGTTGGAATACGCTCGACCTGAGAAGTAAGTGTGATTTTTTCTCGTTTCAAATGGGATTCTCAGACAGTTTTAGAACTTGATCGACCACTTAAAGCCTACATCTATTTTAGGAACGAACGGTTAAACCTTCTTACAGGTTTTCCGGAGAGTTACCCCATCTCGCTTTTTACCAAAAAACTGTCTGATTTAAAACTCAAAGAAAGAGTCAAGCACCCTTTGGTCTTTCATTTTTATTACGAGTACGGACTGGTGGAGCAGGGCCTGGATTATTTGGTGGATAATTCAAAACCTCTGGTGGTTGAACTTGAATATAAGAACAGCAAAAAGACATCTGCACGTAAACCCAAACTAGCTGAGCTTCCACTTAAAACACTTGAGCGCCCTAGCTGGTCAGAATATAAGGTCGCCTTTGGCAAGGTTCAGGAAGAACTTCTAAACGGAAATTGTTATCAGGTGAACTTAACATTCCCCTTCGATTTCATGAGTGAAGAGCTACTGGACCCAAGAGACATTTCGGACTTCTTTTTTGCTCAGAAAAATCTCGGCGCCTACGCTCATGCGACTTACTTAGGTGATGAAATGATCCTGAGTAACTCACCTGAGTGCCTTTTTCAGTACCGGGACAACGAAATCTTCACCATGCCGATAAAAGGCACCATGAGGAGAGATGGGAAGAGTGTCAAGCAGCTATGGCAGCAGATGCTTGCAGATAAAAAAGAAGAGGGGGAGCTCCTCATGATTACGGATCTTTTAAAAAATGATCTTAATCGTCTTGAGTCCCCAACGGCAAAAGTCATTAAATTGCGGGCCCCGCTCTTAGTGCCTGGTTTACTTCATCAATATTCTTTAATTGCGGTGAAATTAAAAGAAGACATCTCCTTAGCGAAAACCATGAAGTCCTTGTTTCCCGGTGGAAGCATTACCGGGGCTCCCAAAAAACGCGTGATGGAAATTATTGGCGACATCGAGAGATACCAACGAGGTATTTATTGTGGCTCGACTCTTCTGTGCGTGGGAAATAAAAAAGCGGCAAGCATTAATATCCGAACTGCATCTATCAATATAGAAGAGCGTATTTGGCGTTATGGGGCAGGGGGAGGAATCACACTTTTGTCCCGGCCGGTGGATGAGTTTAAAGAAATGGAAGATAAAGTATCCAGTTTCCTCAAGCTGCTAAAAATATCTGGATTTTAAAATTAACATAACGGATGCTCGTGCCATGAGCGCAAACAATCTTGAAATAGCATGGGACCTAGATCTTTAAACAAAAATATACAAAAAAGAACTTAAAAACAAAACCCTATATCTGTCGATTGGATCAATGACTAGAAACTATAATAATCTTACGTGTTTTTAATCTCTATTCTCTAATTGGGCTACTTCTTAGATTCCTCAACTCTGCCTGCAATATTTAACGTACTGTTTTCATTCTCAGGCAACTTTGCTTCATTTTGAATGACTGAATTTTTCTTCATACAATTTTGGATTTTTGGGTCTGCAAGAAGTTTTTTGTAATTTTTTTTCTCTAGCTCATCCTTTATGTCCGCTAGTGCGTTGGTAAAAACTGAATCGACGATTTCAGGTTGGCAAATATCCTCAAAAGTTTGATTTAAGCTGGCAGAAGAGACTATTTGGTTAATTGCGATATCTTTAATTTTTAGAAAATCACCAATTTGATTGGATATGAGGTCGCTAAAGTTTTTACTATCTAATCTTTTTGATTTGTTTAATAAAGCTTTCTCGTATTTCCCTACATTGCATCCCATTTCTTTGGCTTCTGAAAAACCAGGAGGGATATGGATGAATGAGTATGAGACTGCCGAACGTTGATGATTCAAGTAATTTTGGAAGTTATAAGTTAAATTATTACATACGTACTCACCGGCATCGTTTGAATACTGTAATAAATTTGTTTCACCAGTTTTGTTTTGTAATAAATGCTCTTGCTCAAGACATAACGCTAAAATATTAACTTTATCTGTTTTTACTATTGCCGGTCCATTTGGATCAATGCTGGCTTGCCCAGGAATCAGATTTCCGCCATTGTCTCTATATATCTCCATTGCACTAGTCGTCATTGTGTTTTTACCCACCCCCTCAACCTGCACCTCACATGCCCCTTCCCCTAAAGATATTACCTGTTGAGCATCTGGGTGCTCAGAGTGACAAGTTTTTAATACTTCAAAAGCTGAAGGCCCGGCTAGACTTCTAAGTCCTTTGTCTGTGGGGACTTGACTATAAGGGGCATAAAAAGTCACCGGAACACCTTCTTTATTGGAGCTTCCAAGAGGACAAAGGACAATCTCTAAGTCATCAAGAGATGATCCAATTTTACCTTGTATAAGTTTTGCAATTTCTTCAGTATGATTCTTTGAGCTTCCTCCAAACGAAGCAAAATAGCTCACTAAGATTTTACGTTTAGCTTCAGCAGTAAAAGGAAGAATTATGAATAAAACTAAGAGAAATTTCATAAGTAACTTTTCGACAAATACACTTTTTATATTAGTTATGTTTTTTATGTTAGCTGAGCATTCCAGTTCGAGTTCAGCCAACCCTGTTTTTACGTTGAAACATCTTCCTTCATTTAAGCAGATCGGTAGCGTTGACAGCTCTAAATGCAACGAGAAGAACCACGAAGTGGAAGAGTATGAAAATCTCTACTTTAAATGTCAAATTGACAATGTTTACAAGACCTTATGGTTGATCGATAAGGATAAAAATATAGTCGTAATCCGGACTCCTAACTTTAAAGATAATAAATCTCCTACAAAGGTTACAATTGAATTTAGGGCTAAATACATTGAGGTGAGTTTTTAATGTTTATAGTTTTGGCGACAGACCTACAGCCGATATTGAAACTTTCAAGCTCTTTACTCTAGGTCAAGATAATCTTGGATCCATCCCCTGTCTTCAGTATCGAAATTATTGTTTTTGTCACCTAGTATGAGGTCTGAAACGGTAACAGGAGACGTTAGTTCGTAATTTAAATCCACAAGATTAATGTCACCTACGGGGAGAACTTTCTGGGCCCTGCCTTTTGTGAGAGAGTAGTAATAAAGATTCCATTCGTCTCCCTTCTCTAGCATCACACCAACATAATCTGCACTTTCTATGCTTGGATGAATCTTTTTTCCTAAAGAGCTTAAAACTTTCTTTAATAATTTCTTTTGAGAAGAAGCCGAGCCAATATTGGGAAGGTTGTATTCGACATGTTCAGAAGCAACTTTATTCATACAAAGCTGAGCATCTTTAATTGTTGAGATGTTGCATTCCAACTCTGCTGCAAAAGTTGAAAATGACCCCATAGCTAACAAACAAATTAGTGCTCTCTTCATTTTATCCCTCGTATGTTTTTTCTTTATATACAATTTACGAGTCGATGCTTCAGCTGGCCTTGTAAGTTTTACTGCGCCCTTTGAATAAGTGATAAAGCAGGGGATACCAAACCGTTTATTGAATTCATGCTTTTCACTTCGAAATTGATATTAATTAAATTCTAACACTTTATTTTAGTCATATATCTTGAGTTGATATTTATTGATTCCGGGAAGTTAGAGAGATTTTCTTTAGTACTCTCTAACATAAACTTACATCTCATAAGCCTATGATTGACTTTGGTTTATGCCCATCGATATGCTCTGAGGCAACTTGCTACTCTAAGGATTGAGTAGCTTATTGATTCAAGGAGCACAGAATGACGGCACAAGATCTGGCCACAAGTGGCACAGAAAAAAATGGGAAGATAAGTCTCGAAGCTTTGGCCAAGATGACTGGTTTTCCTATTGAGATGATCAAAGAGGAGATTTTCCAAGGTCAAAATGATCAGGAAGTTTCTTTGGATGATCTGAGAACTGCTATGCTTTCTTATATCGACTCGACAATGCTACTTGTTGGGGATGATAAATAATTTTCCACCCCTCCAAATATAGAACCCAGGTCTAACCACCTGGGTTTTTTTTTGCCCTCTGGCTAAAAACTCTTGCCGACAGAATTCCCAAATTTATAATCGTTTAAGGCTCTCCAGACTTTTGGAGAGTAGTCGTCTTTATTATAACTTTGTATTTCGCGGTAAGCCTCTTTACGCACTTCTATATCACTTGAGGCAAGCTGAGCAGCTAACTTTTCCAGGGTTTGTTGAGTTAAAGTCAGTTTTGAGATGCGCGCATCTTTGGCCGGAATTTTCCATTTTTTGGTGGCCTTGATCTGACTGACTTTTTTCACATCATCCACAACGAGTTTATCAATACACTGATAAGAAAAAATCTTTTCAATAAATGGGTGGACCTGATCAAAAGCCGTAGTCCAATACGTGTCATCAGTACCGATAAATCCACTCGCCGGCGCCCCAGAACTCACACCTTTCGAAAACCACCGAATGGAGCTGCAGGAAAAGAATCCTACAATTCGTGGTTTATTAGGATCCTCGGCCAAAACACTGAGCATCTCTTTTTTATCCTTCGGGTTGGACTGGTAGGAATCATAATCCACGTGTCCATTACGTAATTTAGGTGGGTCAAAATCGGGACCACCACCGTCCCGAGAATGGCCTAAATATAAAGTGACTTCTGAATTACGCAGACCATTGAGGTACATATTTTTAACGGCTGCACTTTTTGTTTTTTGAGCCGGGTTAGACATGTTGGTTTTGTTATCAGCTGAGGTACTTGGCGCATCGACTGTGATCTTTATGGTTTTGATTAGTCCATCGGGACCGGTCATCTTACGAGTCAGAACATAAGGGCCCTTGCCGGATTTTTTGAAGCCGCAAGATTTAGTATGCCAAGTCTTGCATGAGGCAGTCATCTTGCTCAGAAACTGATTAAGCATTCTGGTGTCCCAGGTTGAACCATCTTCACCATCAAAGTAGCCATAAGCAATGGTGACATTGATCTCAGGCTTGGACATCAAAGTCAGGTAGTCATTCTGGCAGTCGGCTTCTGCAATGGGGGAGAGAACCTCCGCCGACGCCAATGGGGCGCAGGCAATGACTGAAGCGATCAGGGCAAGTTTAAATGTTTTCATGCCCAAATTATGCTTTAAATCCGAGCGGCAATGTCGGACTTACTGTCCGCCCCTGTAACTCTTATAGGCCGGATACTTTTTAGTCATTTCAACAGCCTCTGTTAAGTTCCTTTTCTAGATTCCGATACTTAGGTCATAGAAACTTTTAATTTTCTGAAGGTGCTTATGGATATCGCAACCGTCGCAGGTTTAGTTTTAGCAACTCTTTCAATTATTGGATCCATTCTCTACGGATCGCCTCTCTCGATTTTCATCGATATTCCCTCGGTGGCAGTTGTGGGTGGAGGAGTGATTGCAACAACTCTGATTAAATGGCCAATGGAAAACGTCAAAGCACTCATGGCGTATTACATGAAATCAATTTTTTCTAGTGTGGGGGATCCCAAGGCAATGATTGAAGAGATTCAAAAGCTTGCTGAAACGGCCAGACGTGAATCAGTTTTTGCACTTGAAAAAGTTCCTGTTGAAGATAAGTTTTTAAAAAAAGCTGTGACTCTTGCAGCTGATAACCGTCCACCTGAAGTGATTACCTCCATTCTAAGTTTAGAAATTGCTGCGATGGAAGACCGACACTCAAAAGGTGTGGATATTCTGGAAGGTATCGGAGCAGATGGTCCGGCATTCGGAATGATTGGAACACTCATTGGTCTGGTTCAGATGTTACAGAACATGTCTGATCCATCATCAATTGGTCCAGCGATGGCGGTTGCTCTCCTTACTACATTTTATGGTTCAGTTATTGCCAACGTATTTTCCATCCCGGTAGCTGCGAAACTTAAGCAGCGCTCAAAACAAGAAGCCACTAAGATGAACATTATTGTGGCCGGTGTTCTGGGTATCGTGGCAGGAGAAAATCCGCGCGTGATTCGTGAGAAACTGGATTCATTTCTTTCTCCTAAAGATCGCTTGGTGGAAGAGAAGAAGGAGTAATTTATGGCCGACGCTCCTAAATGTCCTCCCTGTAAACCTGGTGCTCCAGGATGGTTGGCGACATTCTCAGATTTATGTACGCTCCTTCTGACGTTTTTTATTTTGCTTCTATCGTTTGCTAAAACAGAGACAGCTAAATATGAGGCTGCAGTTGGATCGCTCCGAAATGCTTTCGGTGGTAACGTGCTTAAAGCGGGAGAGGTTATTCGCTCGGGTAAATCCCCAAGTGATGCTGCCACGATGATCGACTCTGATATGCCAGCAAAACCGTTCCCGATTGAATTTCTGACTGCCGAAGGTCTTTTAGATAAACATGAAATTAACCGTGATTCTGATGTTCAATTGAATCAGCTGAAGAAAATGCTCGCTGATAATGAGCTCTCTGAATCTGCCACAGTCTATGAAATGCCAGAAAGCATTTTTGTTAAGATGAAAGATAAAATTCAATTTCGTCCGGGATCGACTGGTATTGATGATATCAATATTCAAGTTTTTGAGCGCCTGGTGAAAATGATGAGAGAAAATAACTGGCATATTATGATTGAAGGCCATGCAGAGGCCGGTGAGCATTTAGCAAAAGATCCTTCTGTCGATGCCTATGCCTTGTCATCTCAGCGTGCTTTAGCCGTTTCAAAATCATTAATTCAGAGAGGTATTTCGCCGAACCGAATTACCACTATCTTCTACGGTGATTCTCGTCCTCAAGATAAAACGAATCCTAATGTTTCTGACCGAAGAGTGGAATTTTTACTTAAAAAAACCGATCTTCGTACTGAGGGAAGAAAAGTTGAAGCTCAGTAAAGCTTATGCAGTTTATTGAGTTTCAATGGTTAAATGATGGGCCCTCAAAAAAAGAATCCCTTCAGGGGTTACTGAATTGTTCGGGTCAGCTCCTAAAAAAATATTTTTCCTCGAAAGAGCTTCAAAAAAATACCAGGGCCAAAGAACTGATCAGACTCCCTCTGGACCTGGTGAACCATCTCAAAATTAATCCCGTTTTTAAAGGACCTCGCCCTTCCATCATTAAGGAAAATTCCCGCTACCTAGCTTTACATAAACCTCCGGGCGTTCACGGTCACCCCTTATGTTATTCGGATCAGGACACACTCCTAAACTTTCTTGCCGAAGAAGGAAAATGGGAGGCCCTCAACGTGAACGTTAATCAGTATGATAGGGGACTTCTCTACCGTCTGGATTATGAAACTTCCGGAGTGATCCTCCTGGCGAAGGAAGAAAGTTATTTTGATTCCATTCGTAATGAATTCAAAGACAAAATGAAGCAAAAGCTCTACCTGGTCGTAGTGGATGGAAAGTTTGACCGAGAGGGGAGCTGGAGCCATTTTTTTCGCGCCACTGGAATCAAAGGGGCGAAACAGAAAGTCTCTGAGGATTTCCACCCTGATGCTCAGGAAGGTCACCTCAAAGTTAAGTTACTTAGTTTTAAAGATGAAAAGTCCTTATTACTTGTGAGTCTGCAAACCGGGCTCAGGCACCAGATCCGGGCGCAATTGGCGCATCTGGGATTTCCCATCCTAGGAGATCAGCTTTATGGGGGAAGAGAGACCTCAAGACTTTACCTTCACGCTTGGAAATATGAATGGGATGAAATAGTTGTAGATCCAGTAGCAGAGGGCTTTGACGAATATTTCGATTTATCTGTTTATTTAGGTGTTTCCTGGACCTGAACTGTACTCTTAAGATGGCTCATGATGTGATCAGCATTTTCTAACGTTGCCAACTTCACTATGAATTTTCCCTCTGTCACTGCATTGATGGTTAGATCAGGATGCGTGATTCTGAATCGAATAAACATCACCTTCTCAAGAATATCAACTGTCGCCATGCGGGCCACAAACGCCATGTGGTTAGCGAGTTGTCGGTAGATCAGAAGTTTTACATTGCTGGCCTTCTCGGGAATAGCGATCTCACGAATCTCAACGGCCAGGTTATTCCCCTCACAAAAGACTTTCCAGTTCTCGGGAACTTTCTTCTCCAATCTGATCAGAACACCCCTGCAAGGGGTAGAAATGAGCTTATCGTTATGAAAAATGCCCCACTTTTCCTTCTTCACAACCTGGAAGAGGAAGAGGGAAAACATAATTATTCCCATGGCGAAAATTGGCTTTTTTAGTAAGGAATTCCACAACATATGACCATTATCCTGTGAAAACCTAAAATTTGCACTAAAGAGTTAAAGGATAATGTCCGACAAGAATAATCAGGAAACGAGGTTATATGAAAGGCACGGGATTGAAGATTTCTCCGGACGCAATTAAGAAGCTGATGGTGATAGGTGAGAGGCAGGGGACAATTAGTTTAAAGGACTTATCCCTCGATATGGGGCTTTCTTGCGAAGATACTTTGATGTTTTTACGCCAGATATTTCCAGGAGGCACTGGGGCAGAAGTCTACACCAAAAACAACGAATGTATGGTGGATATTGATGCCAACGCCATTCAGTACATGCTTCCGCTTTCTCCGACAGAATGGATGGCCCTGCACAAATTGTTATCTCAACAGAAGAATCCTTCGCTGAATTCACTTCAAAAGAAAATTACTGAGAACGGTCCAATAAAGGCGGTTATGGAATTGCTAAATGAACTTGATCACTGGGATCTCCAGTTGAGTGATGCGAACCAAATGTTAGTTTCAAAATTAGACGAAGCCGTATCTCAAAGGTCACTTGTCTCCATTACTACTGCTTCCAATAAGACATACCAAATGTACCCTTGCAAGATCATCCATCTGGAAGGCCAGCTTTCGATGATTGCCGAAGATGCTGGAGATCATTGCCTGGTTGTCATGAGCATCAGTGAGTTAAAAGAAGTTTCAATTCTTGAAACAATGTCGGCACCCAAAGTTGCTAGCTTCGAGGTTGATGAGTTTATTTTTGCAATACGGGCCATGAACGAAAAAGAGACCAGACTGGTACTTAAAATTCATGATCCTCAGTCAGTAAATTTGTTCCCAGATCATCACTTTCTGGGGAAACCATGCATGATTACAAATCCTAATGGTGATCTCATCTGGGCGGCTTATGTGGAGCCCTGTGACGATCTTTTTGAGTGGCTGCTTGCCTTGGGTTCTAACGTAGAAGTGATGGATCCAGGTAAGTTCAAAGATGAATTTTTGATGTATTGTGAGGAAAAACTAAGAAAAGTCGCGTAGGATAGCTGGCATGAATAAGCCTGCACAGAGGAAGCCACCATACTTCCTTTTATCCTTCATTCCTGCGGTAGCATACTGGCTGCTCGAAACATATACGACCTTGGAAATTGCCTTGATAGGAGGCATTTTTTTAGGGCTCGTTGAGATGATCTTGGAAAAATATTTCACCGGCCATGTTCATACTCTATCCAAAGTTAACATTTTTCTCATTGTCGTATTGGGAATTGTCTCCTTAATTGCCAAAGAGGGCGTTTGGTTTCGACTTCAGCCCACATTTACACATGGGACAAATACCTCCTCTTCCTGAAGCAATCTACAAGACTATGGAATGGCACATGACTCTCTTTCTTTTGGTCTTCGCTGTTTTTATGGCAAAAGTCGCTATTTATGAAACCACTGCGACGTGGCTTTTCTGGAAAACAGGTGGATTCTACATGGCCTTCGGCAGCTTCATGCTGCTTGAAATGATTTATTTAAAATTTATTTTGCGGAGAAAAAATTAATGAAGATCTGTATTTTTTGCGGTGCCAATTCAAGTCTTGATTCTGACGTGGAAGTTATGGCGAAAAAAGTTATGACTTTTTTCGGAGAGAAAAAAATTGAACTTGTTTATGGTGGGGCCGCCATTGGTGTTATGGGTATGCTTGCCACAGACCTTATAGTTCGTGGGGGAAGAGTGACAGGAATCATTCCACAACTTTTAATGACGAAAGAAGTGGCCCACGGAGGGCTTAGCGAATTGATTGTGACAAAAGACATGCATGAGAGAAAACAGAAGATGTATAAAATGTCTGACGCTTTTTTGATTTTCCCGGGCGGAATGGGAACACTGGATGAGTTGTTTGAAATAGTCACTTGGCGCCAGATTGGCATTCACGCAAAGCCGATTGCAATACTGAATATCAATGGCTACTACGATTCTCTACTTGAATTTCTAGATCATGCTGTCAAACAAGGACTCATTAAGCAAAAAGATAGAGACATCATATTTGCTTCCCCAAGTTGGGAGGAAATTTGGGATCACTTCAGTGGATTCAAGCATGGATGAAATTTTACTCAAGCTATATGATCTTGCAAGCGAGTCAGAGGCCCAGGAGTTGGTCGATATTTGTCATGAGTATTATTCCAATGCTCCATGGCCCGTGACCAAAGAGAAAATCATGAAGGGCGGAGTCGTGTATTACCGGGCTTTTTATCAGGAGAAACAAATCGGCATTACTGGATATAGTTTAAAAACTCCCACTCTGGCCGAGACGGTTAAGACGACTATTTTTAAGGAGTTTCGTGGAACTGGGCTTGGGGCGCTTCTCTCCCAGGCGATCGAAGACGAATGCAAAAGAGTAGGGATTAAAAAAGTGGTTTCTACCGTTTATTATTTTAATCACCAAATGGTTCAAATCAAACTTAAGCAAGGTTATACCATCGAAGGATATCACCCTGACCATGAAGCCCCGGGATTTCATGAATACAGTTTGGGGAAAATATTGAAATGAGTGTTTTTAATTTTTTTGGAAAAGATCCACGCACACTATTTTTGGAATTTTCTCCTGCTCAATCGGTTTGGAGGGTGGTGAGCTGGAATTTTGATTTAAAAAATCCCAAAGATCGCCTCTGGTCCTTAGAAGTCCACAAGCCTTTGCAGGAGAGCATTGAGTGGGCACGTGGAGCTAAAGAGCAGATCAGATTCTTTAAAAATAAAAAAAATATCAGAACGAAAAAAGTTGCAAGCCAAAATCATGAACTTCATGGACTCATGAATCTTTGCATCCACTCTACACTTAAGTTTGGACTTGAAAGTAATCATGATTTTCTTCTGAGTCCCGTTAGCGGCGCCAATTCTTTGGATTATCAAAATGAGGCAAAGGCGCTTCTGTGGATTCAGGCCAGTTTTGGCACACTCATAAAAGCCCTTGATCAATTCCAGGAAAGAAAAGATTTAATCCTCACGGCCGCGGTTTTTTCCGGAATAGAGCCTGATTCAGGCTTGAATGTGTTAAGGATTATGGCGTTTAATCTGGACATTTTTTGCTACTTTCTGGATGACCTGACCCTACGTATCGCCATATTTGACGATAAGAACTTAGGGCATGGTGGGGCGAAAGCACCAACTTTTCAGCAAATTATCAAAGTTACAAAACCACAAATCTATGATGAAATAGTTAAACTTGTGCACCGAATTGCCATTGTGGGAGAGATCCGTTGATCAGTTTTTTCGTTTTAGTCATAGTTTATTTTGGATTTTCCTGGGGATTACCCTGGCATAAAATACCGTCCAATATTTCATTTTCGTATGTTTTTGATCTCCTGTTTGCTCTAGGCGTTTCATTTTTCTTCCGACTTCCTTGGAAATTTAAGTGGCATATCAATAAGCAGACTCTCAAGGCGATTGGTGAAGTTTTCGCTCTTGGCGTGGGATCAATTGGTGCCATCTGGTACATGGACATTGAAATTCCCTTCCGTTTAGTTTCAAACCTTGAGTGGCACTTATTACTTTTTGCTCCACTTCTTGAAGAACTTGTTTTCCGCCAAACTTTCCAGCGTGTTCTGATTGGAAATATGGGTGGGAAGCGTGTGACTTCGATGCTTGTGGCCTCGATTTTTGCCTTTTCACATCTTGTTGGTCTGGCGGTTCTTCCGGTGGAATATGTTCCCTTTATTGGATTTCAGGTTTTCTACACATTCGTATTGGGTGTCATTTGTGGTCAGGCGTTGCTTAGATTTCACTCGGTCTTGGCACCCATTTGTTTGCATTTTGTCTTTAACCTGACCTTCTATGTTGCCCTGCAACTCGAGATCATTTAACTGTACTTTAAAATCCCACATTGCTATATTGCGCCATAAATTTAAGCACCCTTAGTCTTAGGCTTAATAACTAATCTTTTAAGGGATTTTATGGAAAGCACGAATACCAAATCGGTAAAGGTGGGAGAACTCGATTTCCCTCCACGCAAAGTCTGGATGAAAACCTACGGCTGTCAGATGAATTATCACGACAGCGAGCGGATTGTTTCTCACCTCTCTAATCTAAACTTCACCCTGACGGACGAAAAAACTGAAGCTGATCTGGTGATTTTTAACACTTGCGCAGTTCGAGATCTGGCAAACCAAAAATTTTATTCCGCCCTAGGTGAAACGAAACACATCCGCGAAAATCCGGTGATTGATCCAGAAACAGGTCTTAAAAAAGACGTCATCATTGCTGCCGGCGGCTGTATTGCTCAGACTGAAGGCAAGGACCTTGTTAAGAAATATAAACAATTAGATTTTGCTTTTGGAACTGATGTTATTGATAACATCGGCGAGATGGTTTACCGCGCTTACGCCGGCGAAAAGAAATTTACTGTTACAACTTGGGATAAATCCGACAATTATTCGATTGAAACAAAGATCACTCCCGGCACTCCGATGGCGTTTGTGAATATCATTAAGGGTTGCGATAAATTTTGCTCTTACTGTATTGTTCCTTTTACCAGAGGGCGGGAAAAATCACGGCGCTTGCATGAGGTCGTGACTGACGTCAGACGTTTAGTTGAATATTCCGGGATTCAGGAAGTCACTCTGCTTGGTCAAAACGTGAATTCATTTGGAAAAGATAATGGAGAGTCCCTGGCGATGCTCATTCAAGAGCTGGATCAAATCAATGGACTTCAGCGCCTTCGTTATACGACCTCTCATCCCTATGACGTGACGGACGAATTAGTGGCGATCCACGGTTCGGCCAAAAAACTTGTTAATCATTTACATCTTCCCGTTCAGTCTGGTTCGAATACAGTTCTTCAGCGCATGCTTCGTGAGTACACCATTGAGCATTACCTGACCTTGCTGGCCAAAATGCGTAAAGCGAATCCTGAAATCATTATCACAACTGATATGATTGCAGGTTTTCCGAATGAAACTGAAGAAGAACATCATGCGACGATGGATCTTTTGGACAAGGCACAGTTTGATTTTATCTACGGTTATACCTATTCTCCTCGCAAAGGCACCAAAGCGACTCGTATTAATGACGTTTTGACTGACGATATTCGTCTGCGCCGATTAAAAGAGATTCAAGATAAACAAATGAAGATCCAGGCCTCCCTCAGGGGAGAGATGATTGGCAAAACCTATCGGGTTTTAGTGGAAGATAAAAACATTTCTAAAGGTGTCATGAAGTGGAGTGGGCGGACATCGTGCCACCGCTTAGTGCATTTTGAAGGTGATATTCCGGATAAGAATTATCAGTGGCACTGGGTAGACGTCGAAATTACTTCGGTCACGGCCCTTTCTACCCAGGGGAAATTAATTACGGACTTTGGTAAAATCTTGCCGTGAAGTTATTCATTTTCATTTTTGGCTGGGTCTGTTTTGGTTTAGGCGTCATTGGCGCTTTTCTCCCGATCATTCCCACTACGCCCTTTATACTCCTGGCCGCTTTCATGTTTTCTAAATCCTCTCCTCGTTTTCATCAATGGCTAATGGGCCTTCCTTTAGCGGGAGCTGCCGTGAGGGATTGGCAGGAGAACCGTGTTATTCGGCCCAAGGCCAAAGTTCTTTGCGCTGCCATGATCCTGTTTTCCCAATTCATCCTGTGGAACACGCTTCAGGGACTGCTAGCGGTTAAAATCGTTATCACATTGATTCTTACAAGTGTTGGATTCTTTGTCGTGACCCGTAAAAATTCTTCCAAGTAATTTGCTAGGACTTTTAAGTCTTCTGACTACACCATGATTAGGTTAGAATATTGACCATGAAACTTATTTTACTCCCTTTATTTCTCACACTTCTGATGCCCGGTTGTGCCAAGTTGGGTTATTTGACCGAACAAGGTGTTGGGCAGATGAAGCTTCAATGGAGTGGAAAGAATAATGATGAAGTGCTGAGCAATCCGAAAATTTCGCCTTCATTTAAGCGAAAAATATTATTGGTCGAAGAATACAAAAAGTTTTTTTATCACTATTTTGACAAGAAAGTGACCAATATCTATTCCAAAACGTCCATGTTGGATAATAAGGCCGTGACTTACCTTTTGATTGCAAGTCCTCACACAGACATTAAGGCCCATGAATTTGAATTTCCGATTATGGGAAGTTTTCCCTATCTAGGATTTTTCAGTCTTGATTCGGCCAAGAGTTATGCCAAAAACTTGGAAGAAGATGAAAAGGTTGTTACCTGGATTCGACCTGTTTATGCCTATTCAACTTTAGGATATCTGGAAGACAGAATCCTTTCTTCATTCTTTGAATATGACGATGTTGAGTTGGCCGAGCTGATTTTTCATGAATTGTTTCACACTGTGTTTTTTATTAAAGATGAAATTGACCTCAACGAAAATTTGGCAAACCTCTATGGTAAAGAGATGCTCAAAGAATATTTTCAAGACCGTCCGGAATTGAAAACGTATCTGGCCAATCAGGAAAAGAAAATCCAATTAGATAAAAGAGTCGTTGAGTTGATTGGGATTCTTCAATCCGAATTTGCCAAGCTTGGTGGATTTAATACTGCCCAAAAAGCCGACGAACTTACCTCAAGATTTGTGGATGAAGTATTTAAGCCCGACCTCAGGGCAATGTGCGCTAGACTTGAGTTGGAAGAAAGTGAATGTGAATTTAAGGATAACTGGAATCAGGCGAGCTTTGCTGCGTTTCTTACTTATGAAGAGGAACAGGATTTTCTCAAGGATCTTAAGGGTGCCAAAAAGTTAAACTTAAAAGACTTTTTAAGTTGGCTTAGAGTAGAATATGAGAGTTTTGACGACCAGAATAAAATTGGCAGCTTCACTGACTATCTTAAATTAAAGGTCCCGCATGCGCCACTTGCTCTTGATTGATCCCATTGAAAAACTCAACGTAAAAAAAGACTCCTCTTTCATGCTGGCACTAGCGATGCAAAGAAGGGGAATTGAGTGTTATGTTTTTTTCGAAAAAGATTTTGCTATTCATAATCAAGGGGTTCAAAAACTGACCGTCCATTCTTTCCAGGGAACACTGAAAGAAGATGGCATCTATATGCAGTCCTTTGAAACGACTGACACAAAAGTGATTGAACTCCATACAACTGACATGATTCACATGCGACTGGATCCACCATTTGATAGCCGCTACCTGCGTATCTTATGGATGCTGGATGATTTAGCAGAAAAGGGGATTCAGGTTCTTAACCATCCTCGTGGAATAATGCTCTTTAATGAAAAACTCTACGCTTACCGCAAAGAGGGATCTGTTGCGAGCTTCGTAGGCTCTAACGTCAAGCTCGCCGCCCAGTTTGTGCACAATCTGGATCCTAAGCCTTCAGCCCTTATTTTGAAACCAATGGATTTATATAGTGGCTTAGGTGTTGAGAAGTTGCCAGTGACTGGATGGCAAGAGCGCTTTGAAGAGAAGGTTAATGAACTTAATGGTCCTGTTATCGTTCAACCTTTTGTTGAAGCCGTAACGAGAGGAGAAATCCGCTCGCTCTATTTTAAGGGTGAGGAAATCGGCACGATTCTCAAGACTCCAAAGGACGGCGAATTCCTTTCTAATATCGCTCAAGGTGCCACTTTTGGTGCCCATGAGTTATCTGACGTTGCCCGTGAGCGCTGCGAGAAAATAGCTGCTGAATTAAGATCTTATGGAGTGGACTGGCTTGCCTTTGACATTCTTGGCGACGCTGTCACTGAGGTCAATATCACTTGTCCGGGGTTATTGGTCGAAGTCAGCTACGCCCTCAAGAAAAATCTTGCGGACGTAGTGATCGATATGATTAATCAAAAGTCTTAGTTCCATCTGCTGCCACTTCAAAATCCATTGACCAGCATTCCATTTTACGGACTTTGTTAAAAGTATTACAAGCGTTCCAGCCGGCGCTGTTCCAGTTCCAGTTTGAGCAGTTCTTATTTTCTTGAACATCATTAATAGTAACGATTAATCCAGAAGGGCTGGCCTCTTTATATTCCGACAGGTCAATCGCTTCTGAACAACCATTTACACCAGTGGTAAAAGGGCCAAGAGTCGCGAGCCAGGAAACAGCATTGCTCGATGAAGCTGCATAAACTTTCACAGTATACTTAAGTTTCGTGTAACCAGACAGATAAGCACCAGTGCCACGTCCATAACAGACACTCGACGCCGTCCCCGGAGAATCTGGTTCTGGATTCACTTTGACTCTGAATTTTAGGACAGAGTCTGTTAGGAAAAACATCTTCGCCTGCGCCACGCTTTTTAGCATGGTTGTGGTGTTGATTAATTGAGAAGCATCCGAACTAAATGGTGAGTATTCAGTGGGGATTGCGCTTTCTTTGCCTGGACTGCTCAGTGTAATAGTTCCTTTACGAGTTTCTAAAGCAGTGGTCAATCCATCTGGAAGGGTAGTTGCCGAGCAAGTACTTGCGGGCACTCCACCTGGATACCAGACTCCCCAATATGGATTGGCGGCAACTACTGTTGATGATCCACCACAGCCTGCTGCTGTTTGATTTTGAAAACAGTTGGTTCCGTTTGCAAGGCATCCATATGGTTTAGGTAAAGCTGAACAATAAGTTGGAGAACAATAAGCAGCTGTTGGATTGAGTGCACACATACCTGTCACTGTGCCACCAGTAGTGCCTCCGGTAGTTCCACCAGTTGTTGTACCGCCAGTGGTTGTTCCACCGTTACAAGCATAGTTGGAAGGACTATTTTGGCAGAAGCCGACACAACCTGGTGTGGTCCAGTAAGCCTGGCCTGAACAGTTTAAGCTGCTAGGGTTAGTGGTGCTCGATGATGATTTCTTGGACGCTTTTTGCTGACAGCCTGTCAGAATCAGAGCGAAAAATGTGATCATCAGTAGAAAAGTTTTTTGCTTCATACATACCTTCAAAGCGGATTAATATCCCGTTTTAGTCTTTCTCCATGAACTATTCGGAAGTTAGCGAGAAAAACTTGATAAATTTCGAGCCGGAACATGCTAACCTATTGAAAACAGGGTTTAGGCTGACAGGAATTGATAGATAAAGGGCCCTTGAACCCCCTAGTTGCTCGTGGGTACAATATCTACCTATGAAAAGAAAAGATTTTTACCAGTTAGTTTTACCAGTGACGGATAAGCTCTACCGCATGGCCTTCAGACTCATCCCGGATGATCTCCAAGCTGAGCAGTTAGTAGTTGATTCACTTAACGCTTACCTTATTAAAGAAAAGAAAAAAATACTGGCAGCATCCGAGTACGAATTACTTTCTAAAAAAGATATTCAGATTTCGCGCCGACTTTATTTTAAAGGTATTCTTCGTTACATGGGTGAAATTGGATGCAGAAGATCTTCTCAGTTAGTTGATCAGACAAAATTTAATCAGCCTTCAGATTTTCAGTCATTCTATGGCTTGGCCCCCAAAGTCAGACTCATAATCAGCTTAAGATATGATTTTCAATTCACTGTGGATGAAATTGAAGACATTGCTACTATGCCCCGCTACGAGGTGATTGAGAAACTTCATAACGGAAGATTCTTGTTACTTAATGATTTTAATCAAGGAGTTCAACCGTGATGGAAAAAACTCAAAATACGATAGATTCAAAATTTCAAAAAAAGATTCTAGGCTTTCTTGATGGCTCTTTGTCGATTGAAGAGAAGTCAGAGTTTGAAGCTTATATTCGAACACATCCGGAATTTGAAGCTCAGATTAAAAAGAAAGAAGATGAACTTTCGTTCTTGAAAAACCTTATTCCTGTACCGTTGATGTCTAAGGAAATAACAGAATCGTTAGAGAGTGAGATGAAGCTTTCGATTTTTAATCTTCTCAAAGAAGAGCCAAAAAGCTTCGCCGATAGAGTTAGAAATTCTTGGGAAGAATGGGTTAGCCGTTAATCTGAAGAGTGACGAAAACTGTGAACTCACCATTTTGAGACCACAGTTCTTTCGGCGGATTTTGCATGACGTCCATGCGCTTTAAGACTTCTTCAAAAAATCCTTGCAGCCTATCAATGTTTGTCCAGCGAACCATTTTAATCTGCTTGAGATTTCCTTTCTCATCATAAGTCAGTCTTCCCGTCATGAGCTGTTTTGTATCCGTCATGGGAAATTGTAGGTGAGGGTATTTCAAATTAAATTCATGAAGTTCAGCTGCAATTGAGGTGGCGTAATTTTTTGCGCCTCTTTTTAGAAATCCATAGAGTCTGAGTTCAGCTTCGTTCAGTTCATCCAGTTTTTTTCCGTCTGGTACTTCATACTTCAGAGAGATCTTGTCGCCAGCGAATGTTTGTGTGTTTCCACTGTAGGATTCTTGTGCCATTTTTTTGAGTTCATCATTTCCGAAACGAATGCCATTCATCGCCGTTGTTTGTTTGGGAAGGGTTCCCGGGCGAGAGATCTGTTCAGGAGTGGCCTTAAGATCACTGAAGCTTAGCTTTTTGGAATGGTGGCCATCACGTTGCTGCTTGAGAATTTGAACTTTGTTTTCTCTGGCATAGACAGTATTTTCTGTGGGGGTCTTTCGTTTAATACCCAGCGTGTGAATCTTAAGAGGATTTCGAGTAGGGGTATCTTTGGTAAAATTGTTGGCAACTATTTCCGGACCCTGCACCACGGCAGCTACGATTAAATGCAAAAGCAGAGTCAACGCTAGCGAGCGTGCGTAATTTATTTTGAAGTTAATGTGGATGGCCATATCCGTCATAAGACCGGACTCCTGTACTCAAAGATCATAGCTCTAATTTCTGATCAGAGGCAATGTACCATAGGCGAATACGAATTTTCTATCACTTGAGCTTTATACTCGGTCAAATTTTCCGACCTTGACTCAAAGGGACTGAAAAAGAGACAATAACCGAGGAAAATTAGATATTTTCAGTCTTTGGAACAATAAGGATGTTGTTTACTATGAAAAAATTACTTGGCGTTTCTTCGTCTAAAGTCCTCATGCTGTGTGGCCTTGGACTTCTTATGACTCTCGGTGCTTTCTGGCATCACCAAACCAATCAGAATCAATTAGATCGTATGAATGTTTTGAACCAGGGCGTAGGCACTTGTTTTAACCGCATCTCACAAACGTTCACTGCCATGATGATTAAGGATATTCACTCACCTTATTTGAACCGCGGTTTTATGGGTCTGTCTGATGAATGCCTGAATGAAACAATTAAAGGGATCAATCCATTTAAGCAAAATATTGGCAAGGGTTATGAAACTCTTAATAAATTGATTTCAGATGTTCATTGGTTTCATGAAAGTGTTGTTCGCACTCATAGCCCAATGGTGAGTGGTAAGAATTTGGATGTTCCTTTAAATCCTCTCTCGTCAAAGTTTTCTCAAATGGAGAATCTTAAAATTAATCTTGTAGATGAGATTGATGCAACTAATTCCCGCATCAGAGAAATACAGATGAGTGATGAAGTGTTGATGGGTCTTGGACTTTTGATGTTTGTTATTTCCCTAAGTATTCTTTCTCTCAAAGAATTTAATCGCATTCAACTTCAGCAAGAGATTGAAAAGAAAGCTCTTAACTTATTAAAGACTGGCCAGGCCAATGTGGGTGCCATGGTTGATCAAATTATTGAGCGTGGTCTTCTGACTCAAGGGCTACCTGTGAGTGCGCAAATCTTTAAAGATTATCATGGTGATCTTTTGGAGAGAATGGCTTCTCGTTCGGCTTATTATGAAGGAAAAAACGAAAAGACTGAGACAGTTGAGACGAAGGAAGAAATTCCAGAATTCACACCACCTGAGACCCTTGATGGGCATAAAACTTCATTTAAAGAAGTTCTGGTTTCAATTCAGAATATTAATGCCAAAGACTTGATTCATGTTAGTGATGTGCGAGATGTTCAATTGGCAGTGGCCTTTGAAGGTTTTGAACAGATGATGAATGCTGCTATCAACAAGCTTGCTACGCGCAGAAATGATGGGAAGAAAATTATCGTTTCCAACCAGATTCATTCTGATAAGGCGATCATCAATTTGTTCCTAGCGGGAAATACATTCACAGCAACGGAACTTGATTTCAGTCAGAATAATCAGAACATCTCCGCTGACTCAATGGATATGAATATGATTCTTCTCAAAGAGATGGCCAACGAGACGAACTCTACCTGGCATATTGAAAATAAAACAGACCGCGCTGGAGCGATTACTGGAATGGCGATTAGATTCACTATGAACCGTGTTCCTAGAGATGCAAAATCAAATAAGAATTTAGTGTCAGTAGTGAAAGGTAAAAAGAAAGATCTGGCCCGCGAATTAATGAACTAGAACTGAAGAATAAATGTCACTGGTCCATTGTTGACTAGTGACACCTTCATAAAAGAACCGAATTGACCCTCTTTGACAGTGTGTCCTCTGGCCCTGAGCTCCCTATTAAATAAGGCGTACTTCAATCGGGCTTCCTGGGGCAGCATCGATTTTTCGAAACTTGGGCGGTGACCGCCGGAGCCATCCCAGCTTAGTGTGAACTGGCTGATCGAGAGAATTTCACCCTTGATGGCCTGAATATCGAGATTCATTTTTCCATCGGCATCATCAAAAATTCTGAGTTTGCTTATTTTATCAACGCTTTTATTGATGGCAGATTCGTCGTCACCTTGTTCAAAACAAACCAGAAGTAGAAGTCCAGCACCTATGGCGCCAACTGTTTCATTTTCTACCCGAACTTCGGCTTCCTGGACTCTTTGAACTACTACCTTCACGGAGTCCTCTTGGGGCTCACGTGTACGCTGAAGGCCATCAATATCGATGCCTGAACTTTGCTCAGTACTTCTTGGTACGTTTGCTTCAGACCCTGAGTGGTTTCAATTATAAGTTTAAGGTCGTTTAAAGCGGGAACATGAATAGCTTTAAGAATTTTTGAAAGAGAGACATTCATAGCATGGGTGAGGAGGAAGTTAATAAATAGAATCATTAACTCTTCAGCATGCAAACGAACAATAACTCTGTCATTAGAGATGAGCTCTAGCGAATAAAGTTTAAGGTCCCCATCGTGAGTGACTTTCATTTGGGTTTGAGTCAAAGGCAAATGGATGTCGACTGGGGAAGAGCCTTCGACAAATTCCAGGTAGATCTCTTGATTATCCGGATACATGGGTTTGGTCGTTTTTTGGACCAGCTTGGCCTGGATCATCGGATTGTTAAAACTAATTTTGTGCCCGTATCTCGTATCATCCATTTTCCAGATAAGTGACTGGAGGGTTCGTTCAAGATTTGAATAATGGGAAAGTATTTCGCAAGCGTGCTTAGGCAACACATCACGGGCAATCTGATCAATGTGGTTAAACGACATTAATACGGCTTGAGGAGAAAGTTGTAAGAAGTCCTCTTCAGATTTCTCGAAGATAGTAAATGCTCCCTTCAGGTTTTGAGGAAGAGCTTCAGTTTCGGCCATAAATTTAGGTACGAGCAACTTAGAAAGCGATCCCTTAACCAGACTAGGTCCACCCGTGAAGGTGAGATTTGTGACCTGCTTGCCAATTGGAGTTACGAAATAATTTCGTAAAATATTTGGGTTGAGTCCCTGGAGCTTAGGATGAAGTTCAAAATAGTTACAGAGAGTTTCACCGTAATCAGAATGGATCGAACGTAGCGTGTCCATTGGATGGAGTTCAAGAGAAACTTCAGACCTTCTGAAATCTACAACTACAAAGTAAGTGTGATCTCGTGTTAGTCCCAGGTTCAAACTATTGTCTTTGTGGTTGAACTTCTCATTAAATGAGATGGATTTTATTTCAAATAGCGTGTCCAAGGGAACACAAGAGTTCATCAAGTTTTTAAAAAAAGTAGGGTGAGTAATGCGAGAAGAATCTTCATTGGTTGAATGAATCAGCATCCCATTAACCAAAGCTTCCTGGTAATACTCAAGTCTGAATGAATCAGAGAAATCGATTTGCGCCATTGGAGGCATTTCAGTTAAGTGTGAGAGATAGAATGTTCTTAAGTGTTCGGTTAAACTTGAAAACTCTTGAAACGTTGTAAGATCGGCCGAAACTCTGAAGTATGAACAAAGTTGTTTTTGACATGCGCTTTCTTGAGCACGTTTACGGAAAACGTAGACGTAAGAGCCAAGCTCTCCTTTGCCTTTGACATTCTCCATGTCAAAGATGGCTTCTGTTTTGAGTTCTTTTAAAACTGGCTCTAATCTTTCTCTCAAAGAAGGAACGAATAGTTTTTTATTTGAAAGAACAAAAAGATATCCATCGTTCTTTAAATATTTAACCTGCTCCAGAATTTGAGTCATTAAATAGTGCTGAGGATTATTCTTAGGAAAATGGCACAGATTGAGCACCACTCGATCGTAGGTCGAAGAATAAAATGGATTATGTTCTAATAATAAACCCTGCTTGGCGTGAGAGTTCTTTCTATTACGAAAGTGACCTCCCATGATTTTGCAGATGTATTCAATTGGTTTTTCGCGCTGATGCTCAGCTTTGTTAACCAGAAAAGTAAGGAACTGAAGCTCATTGCAGATCTTGGCGAAGTTACCTGAAATAAATTCAAGCCCTTTGAAGTCTGGACAAAGAATCTGATCCCAACGGAAGTTCTGGTTGTTTTCCTGGGCAAGCCAGTGTGAAAGGGAAAGAGATTCTAAGTAATCACCAAAGTATTTACAGCTGATGATTTCTTCTTGCTCAAGACTTCCAGATGGAATTGTTTTTCCTTCAATCGTTTCAATCCACATGGGAAAGTTGATTTGAAGGGAATTTAAAAATAGCCCCAAGCTAACTTGAGATAAGGCGTGAGAATAAACCTTACCTTGATCTTGTTTGACCTGAGTTCTTACCGAAACATTTTTAATAATCTCGGTAATTGCCAGGTCTTTTGAAAGGAGCAGAAGTTCTTTCATCGTTTCTTTCATGGCCTCGTTAGGACGATACCAGCTGTATAAATTGCTCTCAAGCGCCCTTGAATTGAGTTCAGACTGACTGCCTTTCTTGAATATCTGAGACAAGAAAGAAGTAGGGTAGAGCAGTGCCCGATCGTTAAGTTCGAGGCCACATTTATCAAGGAGAGAAGCAATAAAACGTAGTTTTAGAAATGTCATGGTGGCTATGCGGCCAGTGTAGATATCAACGAATTGAGATAAATCTTTGTCTTCGCTCAGCTTCTCGGGTGTGAGCAGCTGCCAGAATCGACCCATGTCATCGAGGCCTTCGAAATGCAGGCCAAGGCTTTCAGCATAAGAGAGAAACTCGTTGTAGAGCCCCATCTTGATCGTGCGGGGAAAATCTTTGGTTTTTAGAAGTTCGTTGCGAATATCGTCTTCAACGGTTTTAAGTAATCGTTCAAATTTAACAACGTGCTTGGAAGAGAGGGATTCACCTTTCCAGCCGGGAACAAAGCAATTCATAGGTGAAAATTTTGTGTCATCAAGTACGGGCAAAGTGCGAGCGACAATTTTCTGACGGTTTATGAAAGTAGGGAATCGACTTTTGATGGGACAAATTTCTTTGGTGGACTTGGGTACAGTAGGTACCAAAGAATCGTCATGCGATTCATCTTTTTGAAGCCATTGTTGAGCAAAAAATATCTTCCTGGTCACTTGTTCCAAGTACGTCAAAAGTCGTTGATTTAATTATTAAAAGGGTGCCAGATTGTGACTTATCCGTGTGTTCTTGTCATGGAAAAAGAGCCTGAATAGGAGTATTTTTCTAAAGTTTTACCGCGTTGCTCCGATTAGGAACTGAGCATAGATTCGTATAACGAACGCAGCATAAACAAATTACCTTTGCACGGGGGATGACATGGATAAGAGCTTCAACGATCAAGAGCTTTCAGACATTATGAAAGAAATTGAATCTCTGGAAGAAGATTTTAATGGCGCCGACGAAACTGACACGGTGGAAGCTTCATCTGTCATGGAAGAGCTGGCAGAAATGGAAGAAGAAATATCAATTCCTATCGCCACAAAAAGCGACGCGGAAGTTCTTCCTTTTGAGAAAAAAGAGACTCCAGCAGCAACTCAAACAAAGACCTCTACATCCACATCAATGTCATTTAAGGTTCAGGGTGACTTGAATCTGGAGCTTCAATTCGAAGTTGGTGGCAAAACGATCATGCTCGAGGTTTCTGAGGGCGGTCTAAACATTAAGATGGATGGTGGTATTTCGTTTAATGTACCAGTCTCTGATGCACAATCGCTAAAAAAAGCCGTATAATCATTCAATGATAAAAATTCTTGGTGGCGTAGCGAGAGGTTTTCCTCTTGCTACGCCTCGATCTGATTCCACACGTCCAACATCCGTCCTCATTAAGAGAAAGCTCTTTGACTGGAGACAAAACCTTGAGGGGTACCAGTTTGTGGATCTTTGCGCGGGCTCGGGAGCAATGGCCTTTGAGGCACTATCTCGTGGTGCTGAGAAAGTTGCTGCCAACGACTCAATGAGAGGGGCATTTCTGACTTTGAAACAAAATCAGGAACAACTAATAAAGTCTTTCAAATTTGACCCTGCTTCGATTGTGGTCAGTAATTCAGATGCAAAACATTGGGTTTCAAAAGAATTGCGTTATCAATTTCCAGAGACTCAGGACGTAATACTTTTTCTTGATCCGCCCTTTGAGCTACATGCCCTTTATTTTGAAATTCTTGATCTACTTAAAGGACAAAATTTCGAAGGTGAAGTGTGGCTGGAGTCCGATCGTTTAAAGGGACCTAAGCTTCAGGACGTCACTGCGGCATTCCATTCGGTTATCAAAACGGTGGAGCAGGGAGATCATTTTGTCGTGGTGGGAAAACTCGTATAGTATTTAAGAGAACCAATCAAAGGAAGTTCCTTGGAAAAGAAACGCGGACTTTATGCTGGAACATTTGACCCATTCACCAATGGTCATTTGGATATCGTACAACGAGCTGTCAAAATCTTCGATGAGATAGTTGTGCTGGTAGCCGTATCACCAACGAAGAAACCTTTCATGTCGACTGAAGCCAGAGTCAACGTCCTGAAAAAACTTTTTGCCCATGAGCCCAAAGTTGTCGTTGATAGTTGGTCTGGATTAATTGTTGAGTATGCGAGACAGAATAAAATCAGCTCAATTGTCAGAGGACTGCGTCCAACCGGTGACTTTGAGATCGAATTTCAAATGGCGTCTATGAACCGTAAGATTAATGCTGAATGTGACACAGTCTTCCTCATGACGAGTGAAAAGTTGTACTACATCTCTAGCTCTCTGGTGAAAGAAGTTTATGCTCACGACGGTGACATTACTCCTTTTGTCCCACCTATGGTTCACGAGGAAATGAAGAAGATTAAACCCTAAAACAAAAAGTCATTTATGCTTTTAAGTTCTCGAGTAAAAGGACTCTCATATAGTATCACCATGAAGCTTAATGAAAAAGCTTTGAACATGACCGACGAAGGTAAGGTGATATATAACTTATCCGGTGGACAGCTTCCTATTAAGCCGCTTCCCGAATTTATTGAAAAAATCCATCATCAGTTAAACTTTTTAAAAAGTTATCAATATTCTCCTGTCTCTGGTTTTACAAATTTAAGAAAAAAACTAACCAAATATGTGGCAGAGGTCAGAAATCTTCCGACTGAGATTTTTGAAAATGATTTTGACTGTATCGTTAGCAATGGATCTAAACATTCTATCTACAATGGTCTCGGAGCTTTGGTAGATCCAGGGGATGAAGTCATTTTGTTGGTTCCTTATTGGGTGAGTTATCCAGAGATGATAAAGTTCTGGGGTGGTATACCCACAGTTGTAAAATCAAACGTATTTGATGCTTTTGTTCCTGCAGTCGAGGATATTAGAAAGGCCATGACTCCAAGAACGAAAGCAATCATTGTAAACAGCCCAAATAATCCGGCCGGCGTACATTATTCAGATGCTTGGATGAAAGAGTTTGCTGCCTTTCTTTTGGAATACCCAGATCTCATCGTCTTTAGTGATGAAGTTTATTCTGACATTTATTATTTTGATCCAAAACCAACCTATTTTTATCAATTCGATCATTCACTTTTAAGTCGCACCATTATTATTCAGGCGATTTCAAAGTCTCTCGCCTCGACTGGACTGCGCTTGGGATATGCGATTGGGCCAGCTGCCCTGGTTAATGCCATGGGGAAAATCCAAGGGCAAACGACCTCTGGGCCCAACAGTTTAATTCAAAGGGCTTTGATGGATTTCGATCTGAAATTTGTTGAAACTTTTTTAGGCCCAGTAAGGCATCACGTAAGACAAAATGCCGCAACTATTCGTGAAAAATTCCGCGAAGCGAACTTGGGTCATTGTTGGTATCAATCTACTTCGGCTTTTTATTTTATGATCGATTTCTCTCGCACACCTATGTTTGCCCGATTTGAGAGTGACAAAGATCACTCATATGCAATCGCAGACGAGTTGCTTCAGAACGAGGGGATTACTGTCGTCCCAGGCAGTGACTTTGGCGTTCCCAACTCGGCAAGAATTGCCCTTGTGATTGAAGAAGTCCCATTCCAGGAAGCCATCTCCAAAATAATCAAGTACCTGAATCGGGCGTAATCTAGCCTCAACGGCATTTTTGTCCCAGACTCATTTTGTCCCTCTCAATGCCTTATAATTAGGCTTGGAGGGATTGGATTTTGCGCTTAATACTCATCCTGTTTTCATTAATTTTATTTGCTAGTTGTGCCAAGCCACCCGAAGACGAGATGGATGAGGCAATTGATATTGCTTTGACGTATTTGTCATCTAACAAATGTGCAGCCGCCATTGATGTTCTTGAAGATGTCGGGCGTGATACAGACAACGCCATTTATCTTCAAGTTCTAGCCTCTGCTTATGCTTGCAAGGCCGGTTTTAGTGAAGTTGTTTTTTTGAGCAGCGAATTCTCTAAAATACAAACGGGTGCTGCCACTTTCATGAAATCCCTTACTACTATAACTTACTCCTCGGAGACTGAAGCCGATTCCGCAGAGTACCTGGCGCTACGTGAAGGACTGGATATTCTTCTGAATGTTGACAGTGCTCAGCCTAGTCAAGCCGCGCGAGAATTAAAGTATGGAACTCGTAAAGCGGGTGACATGGGTGTTCAAGCGCTTTTACTTAGTATCACTCAGTTAGGAAAATTCCTGCACTTCTATGGAAATGTTGATTCACTCGGAAATAAAGGCGCTGGAGCTGCGAGTGTTGATGAACAATCAGCGACACCTTCAACCTGTTTTGTGGAATACACATACGCCAACGCAATTGCTTTCCTTGGCCTCGGTGGAGCTGGAGTTTGTAATGATTTGGGAACAGATGATGGTCACCCAAATATGTTATTCGCCCCCGCAGGGGATTTGGTCATCACAAAAAGAAGAATGTGTGAAGGCCTAATGTTAGTAACCAACATTATCGACATCCTGGATAACTTAACTTTACCAGCAGGCTCTGACCTTGCAGACTTAAACACTGTTGCTGCATCAATTAATGTGCTTAAAACGGCTATCATTGCTGCCGATCCAGCCTTAGAAACTTTAATTACGACAACTTCACAGTCGACTTGTGAAACATTAGTCTCCGGAGCGGCTGAATTCGATAACCTTCAATATATTTATGCCCTCTTATTTGAAGTTGGCCTTCCATGAAAAATTGGAAGATTTTTTGTCTCTTCTTTTTATCTGCTCACGCAATGGCTTTTGAGTATCCCTATATTCTGAGATCACCCAAGGCACTTCTTATGGGAGATGCTTTCACAGCAGTGAATGATGATGAGTATACTTTGTTTTATAATCCGGCCTCACTGGCCCGTCATAAGAGTGATCTGACTTTGTATCCATTTAATGGCTATTTTTCGGGCACAAATGTTCTTGCAGATATGGATCGATTCAGCGATTTTCCTTCAGATGCTGTTGGAGTTGCTGACGTTCTCATGAATTATCCGGCCCACGCTAGTGCAGGGGTAGCTCCAGGATTCAAGTTGTTTAACTTTGGCGTGAGCTTTATTGCTAACGAAAGTTTTGATGTTCTCCTAAGAAATAAAACTCATCCCATGATGGATCTCGATATTCGCTCAGATAAGGGCGTTGCATTTGGCCTAGGGATTCCCATTAGTGCAAATCGCATCAGCAGAAAATCCAACACGGGCTCGCAGACCTCTCTGGGATTTAGCGCTAAATATCTTGAGCGCACTGGCCTTAAAGATACAATGGCCCTAACCGGACCGGTAGTAGCCGACTCTCTTGGTCAGGATGAGATGGATGCCTTACTTAAATCTCTGGGACAAGTGAGAGGAATCGGCTGGGGCTTTGACGCGGGCCTCGAGCATGTTATCAAGGAGGGAAATTCCCAATTTGTTTTGGGTCTTTCGGCCTTGGACATTACTGGCACAGAGTATAAGGTTCCTAAAAATGCCGAAAATTTAGCGGTCGCAAATACTGATGATCAAGTCAATTTAGGTCTCGCCGGCGGGCAGGATATGGGTCTTTTTCACTATGTACTATCTGCAGATGTGAGAGGGCTAAATGAGCAGATGGATTTCGGTAAAAGACTGCGGTTTGGTGCCCAAGTTGGACTTCCAGGTCTGACTTTTATGGCCGGAATGAATAGCGGATATTACAGCTACGGAGCTCAACTTGATATGGCCTTTATGAAACTAATGGCAGGTTTTTACGACGTTGAACTCGGTTCTAAGTACAAACAGACAAAAAGTAAGCGGTTCATCATCTATCTGAGCTTATTTGACTTTTCATTCGATGCTTAATTTTTTATCCTAAATTCAACACACGGCCCCCACGGATAGGAGGAGTTTTTTGAATAAAACATTCATTTTGGATACGAACGTCCTGTTACTTGATCCTCTTGCCATAAACAAATTTGGCCCAGACAACAAAGTCTTTATTCCTCTAACAGTCATTGAAGAACTAGATCGCTTTAAAAAAGATCAGAACGAAAATGGGCGAAATGCTCGTTACTTCTCTCGTTTGATTGATGGCTTCCGCTCTCAAGGCTCACTCTTTAAAGGAGTCAAGCTTGAAAACGGTGGCACCCTACAGGTGAGTGTTACTAAAGAGTACAAGGGAACTGCGAACTCCGGGCTGAAACTGGACTTGAATGACAACATCATTCTTGCTTCAGCTCTCACGTTGAAAGAAGCTGGGGAAAACGTCATCCTGATTACAAAGGATATTAACCTTCGGTTAAAATCTGATGCAGTTAACGTTCATGCTGAAGATTATGAAACTACTGGTGTCACTGAAGATGAGCTTTATTCAGGACAAAGAGTTGTACAATTTGATCTGGAAAAAATTGAAGAATTTGAGAAAGAACGTTTCTTAAAAATTGAGCCAGGTGATATCAACAATCTTTATCCTAACGAGTACTTGGTCTTGGCGGATAAAAACAATCCTTTCAAAAAAGCTCTCGGACGCTTTCACGCTAAGAAGGGTGGACTGGTTCCTCTCATCAAGCCTAAAGAAGGTGTTTGGGGTATTCATCCTAAAAATATCGAGCAGCAGTTTGCTATGGATGCTCTTTTGAATAATGAAATCAATTTGGTTTCATTGGTTGGTAAAGCAGGTACAGGGAAAACCCTTCTTGCGATTGCAGCTGGCCTCGAGTGTGCCATCACTAAACAAAACTATTCACGCGTGCTTGTTTCTCGTCCGATCGTGCCAATGGGGAGAGATCTTGGTTTCTTACCAGGAGACATCAGTGAGAAATTAGGCCCTTGGATGCAGCCTATTTTTGATAACATCGATTTCTTGTTTGGAAATCAGCGTGCTCGTAACGAGATGACGACTTGGGATGAACTTATTAACCAAGGTCTTCTTCACGTTGAGCCACTGACTTACATCAGAGGTCGCTCTCTTCCTCAGCAGTTCATGATTGTGGATGAGTCTCAAAACTTAACTCCGCATGAGATTAAGACAATTATCACTCGTGCCGGTGAAGGGACGAAAATCGTTCTAACTGGTGACTCTGAGCAAATCGATAATCCATACCTTGATTCTTTGAATAACGGTTTGGTTTACACTATTGATAAACTTAAAGGTGAAGAGATCGTTGCTCACGTGAAGCTTTCCGTCGGCGAACGTTCACCTCTTTCAGAAATTGCCAGCAAACTTCTATGAGATCAAAGAACTATCAGCGTAAGCACCTAAGAGCTCCTTTTAAGGAGACGGTGCTTTACGCTGATGGGGATTATGTTTTGAAGGCCCGCGCTCTCAATATTTCCGAGGGCGGACTTCTGATTGATGAAATGCCTAGTTTTCCCGAGACTGATGAAGTCGCCATTATGATTTCTCTGCCTCAGCTTCCTTCACTCAAAAACTTCTCCATCCTTAAAATGCAGACTTTTTCAAAAGAGCTCTTCCAGCACAAGGTGATTAGAGTGAAGGCGAAGATGGTCAGGAGGGAGCAGTTATCACAAAACCTGGATAATATTTTTCGCTCTCGTTTTGGACTACAATTTATCAGGATTACTGATCAAGATCAGAAGCACATCGAAGATTATGTTTTAACCTTTGCTTCAAATCTCATCTTCTTGCAGACGCTAATCGATTCCTATAACTCGGATGAGGAAACCAAGGTCAAGGCGAGAGTTCTTGCTGGAGTTCTGGGTTATAAAGACGTTGAGAGAATCGCTCATTTGAGGGCCGCTGTTACGCACGATTATAAAAGTCTTCAGTGGTTATAAAACGACTCTCAAAGGCTGACACTCATCTCGCATAGGAAGACCAGAGAACTTAAGTGGAATCATTTTGATCACTCGACACTCTTTCATTTTATATTTTTTAAGTTTGAGATTCTGATAGCTTTCTTTCTTCTCGCCTTCAAAACCGTAATGACATTCAACCACTACTTGGAGGAGTTCTTCCTTGGTGCCCTTATCTAAAATATTGATCTGGTACTTTTCCTGGTAGTAAGACCAGTAACCAACGAAGTGAGGGGCCTTAGTGTATTTGCTCGAGTTTTCAATTAGTTTAGGTTTGATTTCAACGTTTTCAGCATCAAGATTGAGGTTGCTACGTAAATAGGAGACTCCCTCAGGATTTCCATACAAACATAGTGCCTCTTTGCCGGAAACCTCTAGAAATGCCTCATGGTCTAGCGCCAGCACTGACTTGAAGGCTTCATTCAGAACAAAAGCAGGGTTCATTTTAAAACCAAATCCATAGGGGTCGCATGCTTGTAAGAGGCCTAAAAGAATGAGGAGACTGAAACGTTTCATTATGTGGATCTCCGAACCCAAAGTTGTACGCGTGTAATTATCGCTATTTTGGGGGTAAAAGGGTGAGCAAGTGAAGCGATTACTTGCCTGTGTAAAAAGATTTTACAGTGCGATATGGCCCCACTGATGAAATTAAGCTGACCTTATGTAGGCGACCCGAAATGGAAATTATAGGATGCGGCCCATGCAAGTACCTGTTGAATTAAAAAGAAAGTATCTGGATAAAAGGATTCAAGAGATTGATGACCTTATCCAGTCACTAGATATGAATGATTTTGCTCCGGCCTTAAAGCTCGGTCACCAGGTCAAAGGAAACGCTGTTACTTTTGAATTTCCTCAAATAGCGCCTTTTGGGGCCGAGATAGAGATTGCCGCCCAAAATAGGGATAAGGCAATCATAAGACAATTGGCCCATTCGATGGCCTGTGAAATCAAAATTGCCCGACTCAATTTCTATTAATTCCCCGTTTCTTTACTAATCTTGTCCCAGAATTCCCCACCGTTTTTATAGATTTGTAATAACTAGTTGAAAAGTCATCCTCCGGTAGGTGGCCTTCACCTTGCTTTGTTGTTTATGAGCTTTGAATAAAATGATGGAGTTTAACTTTGTGGTTAATCAAGAAGCAAAAAGAAAGGTTCGTAACTGCTTGTCGCAAGGCCAGAATAGATTGTTACAAGAATCTCTCAGACAGCTTTTGGGGAATGGTCTGGTAACTCATGTTCCCCTTCGATCTGATAACAAAGCCAGAACAATTTTTCTAAGAAATGCATTGGATTCAAAGGCGTTTTCCTCTCGCCAGTAGACTCAGGTCTCTGCGGGATCTTAAATTTAAATTACAGTTGCGCCCTGGATGCTACTTTAAGGTAGTCTCCGGGGTTGCCATTTTATTCTCGAAAAAAAAGAAGCATGATGAGTCCCGAAAAGATTTTGAGGATATTGAGTGTTGGAAAATCGGAAGATAAATGCCAGGACATTCTTAAGCATCTTCAATGCTTAGGTTACACAATTCAATCTGCTGTCGTGGGAAATGCTGACGAATTTCAAAAGAAGCTAGAGGCTTCACCATGGAATCTCGTGGCCTTCGATTCGGAAGTCGTTGAATTTTCGGCACAAGAAGCTCTCCTGAGAACCAAAAAAAAATGTTGCAACTTACCATTCATTCTCATTTCTAGTGGAGTTGGAGAAGTGGAGGTGGCCTGTTTGATGAGGGCAGGGGCGGAAGATGTTGTCCTTAGCGCCTATCCCCAGCGTTTGGTTCAGGTCGTAAGCCGCGTCTTACAGGAAGGTGAAATCAAAGAAAAAGAAGCAAGAATGAGTAAGCTCGCCGACAAGGCATTTGCAGCGAGAGAGCAAATGCTCGCCATTGTCTCTCATGATATAAAAAATCCTCTTAGCGTCATTCAGCTAGAAGCTCAGATGCTACTAAAAGTTGCTGAGAGGAATGTAAAAAGTGTATTTTCAAAAGATGTTCAATGTCAGGCGAGTCGAATTCTTAAAACCACAGAAAAATTAAAAATTCTTATCGCAGATCTTTTGGATAAAAATAAAACGGAAGATGATCTTTCGTGTCTCAAGAAAACAGTTTGTGACGTCTCTGTGGTTTTTAGAGAGGTATACGATACCAATCTGCCACTTTTAAAACAAAAAACTCTTTCAGTGAATACGACTTTTCCTAATGGGCTTATGCTCAACATAGATAAAAACAAGATGTTTCAAGTCCTTACAAATCTTTTGAGCAATGCCATTAAGTTTACTCCCGAGGGGGGGCGAATCCACTTGGGGATAGAAGCATTAGAAAAAGAAATTATTTTCAGTGTTTCAGACAGCGGACCTGGAATTAATCCGTCTGAGCTTAGTCTTGTTTTTGACAAGTACTGGACGGGTTGTGTGATAGGTAAGTCGGGAACTGGGCTTGGGCTCTTTATATGTAAGACGATTGTGGAAGCTCACGGCGGACATATTCTTGTGGAAAATCAGAGAACATCTGGTTCTCGCTTTTCGTTCTCAATTCCTAAATGCGTGGACACTAAACGTAATATTCTCGTGATTGACGATGACGATGATGATGATCTTCGTGAGGTTATCAGCTGGGCCCTTACGAATGAAGGATTCGCGGTTCAGTCTCATGCAGATCCCAAAGAAGCATTGGAAGGTTTAAAAAATGGTAGGCATACTCCAAGATGGATTCAATGAAGGGATGTGAGTTTTTAAAATGTAAAAATGAAATTGAGTCGCTTGGAATCAAAGATTGCCCGGTTGTAATGATTTCGGCGTCTCCGGAGGAAATACCGGTCATGAATACCAGTGACTATTTCAAGGATATTTTGACCAAGCCCCTGGATCTGGAGGCGCTGGTTGATAACGTAAAAAGATATGTAATTTAGAAAGGGGTGGAGAGAAAACTTCTCTCCACCTTATTCCTTAAGCCTGATGTGTGATCAGACTTCTCAGCATCCAGGCATTTTTTTCATGTACCTGCATTCTTTCGATCATTAAATCACTTGTGACATCGTCTTCACACCCGTCGGCTAGAGAAACAATCTCCCTGGCCGTTGTCACCACGGCTTCGTTCCCATGCACAAGGTTATGAATCATCTCTTCAGCAGAAGGTATGGCAGACTCTTCCTTGATTGATGAGACTTTTGAGAAAGCTGCAAAGGATCCCGGAGCGAATTCCCCCAGAGCGCGAATTCTTTCTGCAATCATATCAATCGCTTTTGCCTGCTCTGTGTATTGCTCTTCAAATAGCAGGTGTAAGGATTGAAACATTTTTCCGGTCACGTTCCAGTGATAGTTTTGGGTTTTAAGATAAAGAAGATAAGAGTCTGCAAGAAGTTTATTAAGACTGATGCAGACTTCTTTGCGGTCTTTTTCTGAAATCCCAATATTTATCTCGCTATTAATTTCTATTTCTATTTTATTAACCATACCGCCTCCTAAAGAGTTGATGGCATTGGACCGCTTTGGTACTCAATAATAACCAAGGCCTTACCGTCCGGACTTCCCGCCTTACCATCTTCGTTGAAAGCTTGCTCTACCGGCACGCCCTTACGTTTCATATAAGTAGAATATCTCTTCGGATTTTCTGCCATGTTATAAAAATCAATATCCTCTTCTGCAGGAAGATTTCTTTCGAGATAATTCTTAATTGACTCCGCTCTTTGTCTGGCAAGAATGATCTCAGTGTTTGAGGCATCCTGATCTGTCGCTACTGCACGATCTGACCAAGTCAGAATTTTAATATCATCAACCACTTTTCCGGCACCCGTCATCTTCATGGCGAGCTCATTTAAGTGACGTCGATCCATTTCACTTAGTTTTGCTTCACCTTTATCAAACTCAAGTGCGGCGAAATCCACCTGATCCGTAAAGACAGCTGTCTCTCCTGCCGCTGCAGTTTGGGGAGCGGGTGCATTCTCTGTTCCAGGGGCACCGGCCCCGACATCAAGGCCTGTGGAAGCGTCAGTCATGGTGGTTGTTGGGGCCGGTTGAGCTTTTGGCTTCTCTTTCTTCTGGTCTTTTTTTGCACTAGAACAACCAACTGCTATCACGAGACTCATTGTGGCAACTACTGTTGAAAATTTCATTGTCTTTGGATTCATAAATCCTCCTTGTTCATCGTTACGGTTCTTTATGAGCAAGGCTGGTGCCATGGAAGAAAACATTAATTTCAGTTAGTTAATGAGATGAAATTCAGCATTATTTCGTACCAAATCGCCTCAAGGCGAGATCCATTTTTTGCGGAGTAATTAAGTTCAATATTTGCAACTGATTAAAAAAAAAGCAAATCATAAGTGGCACCAATTCTGCTCGATTGAGGTGAATCATCTTTGAGGAGAGTAAGTATGCAGTCTCAAAAAAAAACGCCACAGAGGCCCACAAAAAAAATAAAAAAAAACAATGAGCAAACAAATAAGAAGCCAGTCCCTCTGTTTGATTCAGAAATGCTAGACACTGACATTAACCCTGAGAAATTTGAGCACGAAGTATTTGTGCCTGATAAAGCGGGTGTTGATCATTCAAAAGGGCATCAGCCCTACGAATTCAGAAGTATAGGTGGTTTTGGCACTTCCGGCACAAGTGGTTGTAATGCATCCGGGATGCAAGGCTTCCAGAGCGGACTGGGCAGCTCTGGAACTCAAAACGGATCTGCAGGTTACATTGCAGGATCTTTTGGTTATCTGATTAATAGAAGAAGAAGAAGAAAGGACTTGTGATGGCCCTAGATGGGATTGGTTTCTAGATTCATATTTTCGATTCGAACTTTCCAATCATCGTCAGCACGTGAGACGAGTTCACTTTGTACTAGACGAGTCTTATAAAAGAAGTCCTGGCCATAGGTGTCCATGGAAAACTCTTCCAATAGATAATTGATCTCACTCTCAAGCTGAGAATTGGCCAAAGTTGATAGGTAGCGCTTGTAATTATCCTGAGACCTTTGAGTCTCACGCATTTCACGAAATTGCCCCATCATCACTACATTTGTCTTAATCATTAAACCCTCTGTTTTTAGAAAGTGACCATCATGGTCTCGATCTACCCCTCACATCGCAAACTTGAGGCCAAATTCTCAGTCGCAAGCTCGATATATTTATGAAGCCGTTTATAAGAAGCCGGGGAGCCTTCGACAAGCTTGAGAATTTACAATCCTTTAGTTTTTGTAAAGATTACTGATTGTGCAGGGCTAAATACTGAATAATTTTACCTATTTTCTGACCTGAATCAGGTGGCGGACTGCGTCCAGAAAACAAAAAGGGGAGCCAATTAGGCCCCCCTCTTAGTCACCGAACTAATTAGTCAGGTATTTAGAAACTTAAGCGTTCTTTTTGAACCAAGTCTTAGAACCTGTTGGATCAGGTTTCATCGTGTCGGCACCTTTTTTCCAGTTAGCTGGGCACACGTCACCAGACTTCGCTGTAAATTGGTAAGCTTCAACTAAACGAAGAGTCTCTTCAACGTTACGACCCACTGAAAGGTTGTTCACAGTTGCTTGCTGAATAACGTTGTTGTCATCAATGATGAAAATCCCACGAAGAGCAACAGAGTCATTTACAAGTACTTCGTAATCACGAGCAATTTTTTTGTCCAAATCAGCAATGATAGGGAACTTAACTTCGCCCAAACCACCCTCGTTACGAGGCTGTTTTGTCCAAGCCAGGTGAGAGAAGAATGAATCTACTGAACAAGCAATGAGTTCGCAGTTCATGGCCTTAAATTTGTCAGCAGCATCTGAATAAGCAATGATTTCAGTAGGGCAAACAAAAGTGAAATCTAAAGGATAAAAGAAAAGAACTTTCCACTTACCTTTATAGTCATCAAGCGATATTTGCTTGTTCTGACCGTTAACGAGAGCGTCAGCCTTAAAATATGGGGCTGGATTACCAACTAAACGTGCCATAAGGACTCCTTGAAAACTAAGGGTTAAACCAGATTCATGATTGAAACATGGACACAAGGAATCTAGTCTTAAGTAAGGAATATTTCAAGACAAGGTGTTTCCTTCCCTTGCATATTGGTGAAGTCTGCCCATCTTTAATAAAAATCAGCTTAGAGTTAAATTAAACCTCAAGAATTACTTAGATTTTCCGATAAGTTTGAACAAATAGATCAACCATTTCCAAGGAAAAGGACCGTCATGGACACGCCTAGAGCTTATATACCTAATCCTATCGTTATTGAACAAACAGCTCGTGGGGAGCGCCAATACGATATTTACTCTCGACTTTTATTAGACAGAATTATCTTTCTAGGAACAGAAGTGAACGATACGGTGGCAAATCTTCTGGTAGCTCAGATGTTGTTCTTAGAGCAGTCTGATCCAGAGGCTCCTATCCACTTTTATATCAATTCTCCCGGAGGATCAGTTTATGCTGGTCTAGGTATTTACGATATTATGCAACATATAACCTGTCCGGTTTATACGTATTGCGTAGGTATGGCCGCCTCAATGGGATCTTTGCTGCTTCAAGCAGGGCACGAAGCTGGGTGGAGCTCGCGGCCAGGCAACTGATATTGAGATTCAAGCGCGTGAAATTCTTGATCTCAAGAAACAATTGAACAATATTTACGTTAAGCACACAGGCAAAAGTTACGAAGAAGTAGAGAAGGCCTGTGATCGCGATAATTATCTTGATCCAGGTAGAGCTAAAGAGTTTGGATTAATCGACAATATCATCATGCCGAAAGGCAAAACGAAGAAAGTATAAAAGGTGAGTATGAGCAAAGAGAAAGCTGGTGGATCTTACGGTAGTTTAAACTGTAACTTCTGCGGAAAATCACAGAAAGAAGTTAAAAAATTAATTGCTGGTCCAGGTTGTTATATCTGTGATGAGTGTATTGAATTGTGTAACGACATTATCTACGAAGATTCGGTCAAAGCTGTTTCTAAAACGGCGACAGATAGTGTTCCAAAGCCACATGAGATTAAAGCTCACTTAGATAATTATGTTATTGGGCAAGACCGTGCTAAAAAAATTATTTCGGTAGCGGTTCATAACCATTACAAACGTATTTCTTACAAGTCTGCCACTCGTGAAGGGGATGAAGTAGAGTTAGCGAAATCTAACATTCTACTTGCTGGTCCAACGGGTTCTGGTAAGACACTCATTGCTCAGTCACTCGCTAAGTTCTTGAACGTACCATTCGCTATATGTGATGCTACGACATTAACTGAAGCTGGTTACGTAGGTGAGGACGTTGAGAACGTTATTCTTTCTCTTCTTCAAAACTGTGACTTCGATGTTGAGCGAGCTCAACGTGGTATTGTTTACGTGGATGAAATCGATAAGATTGCCCGTAAGTCAGAAAACCCTTCGATCACTCGTGACGTATCGGGTGAAGGTGTGCAACAAGCACTACTCAAACTGGTTGAAGGATCGGTAGCTAATGTTCCTCCTAAGGGCGGACGTAAGCACCCTCAACAGGAATACATTCAGGTTGATACTCGTAACATTCTCTTTATTTGTGCTGGTGCCTTCGTAGGGCTGGATAAAATTATCGAGAAGCGTATGACGAAGTCTAAGTCAGTAGGTCTTACTTCGGATAACACGTCTAAAATTGAAAAAACTCACTTTGAAAATCTAGGAGCTATTGAGCCAGGAGATTTAGTGAAGTTTGGTCTTATTCCAGAATTTATCGGGCGACTTCCAGTTACAGCAATGTTGGAAGAACTGGACGAAAAAGCTTTGGTTTCGATTCTAACTGAGCCAAAAAACGCCATTGTTAAACAGTACCAAAAGCTTTTTGACTTTGACGGAATTGATCTGGAATTTACTGATGATGCCATTCTTGAAGTTGCCAAAACTGCTTTAAGCAAGAAAACGGGTGCACGAGGACTGCGCGCTATTCTTGAACAAGTGATGTTGGACGTGATGTATGACCTTCCAGGTCTCGAGAAAGTTGCTAAATGTATCGTCACTAAAGACTCGATTATTGGTCTTGGGAAACCGATTCTTGAAGAGGGCGACCGCAAGAAACGCCCTGATTCAAAAGTTGGGGCCAAAGCGGCCAAAAAGATCGAAAACGCGTCGTAATGACACTGGCCGATCCTTACACTAAATAACTTTTGCATCAACAAAAACGATTAAATCAGGTGGCCTGGGAAAAAAACTCCCGGGCCATTTTTTTTTAGTATTGAATCCAAAATCCGTGGGATACTATTTTTATATAACCTCAATGATCGAGGTTATTTGTTCCCGAGTTTGATAAGAGCGCAGGAGGTGCTATGTCCGACAAGAAATCTGAAGCTGTTAATAACTTTCCTTTGCTTCCACTACGAGATGTCATCATCTTCCCGCACATGGTTGTTCCTCTCTTCGTAGGGCGTGAAAAATCAATCTCAGCTTTAGAGAAAGCGGCTAAGAATGGAAATGAACTCTTTCTGGTAACTCAGAAGGATGCATCAGTGCTTAATCCTGAACGTGAAGACGTTTATGATATTGGTACCGTTGTAAGCATCATCCAAATGCTTAGACTGCCAGATAACACTGTTAAGGTGCTTATCGAAGGCAAGTACCGCGCAAAGATTAAAAACTTTCGTTGTGAAAATGATGGCTACTACTCAGACGTTGAGAAGTGTGCTGATATCACAGAAAGCGAAGTAGAAGTAGAAGCTTCTATGCGCTCAGTGAAGAACATCTTCGAGCAATATGTGAAACTCAATAAGCGCATACCTCCTGAGCTTTTGATGAGCATTTCTTCAATCACAGATCCTTCTCGTTTGGCCGACATTATTGTCGCTCACTTAACGATGAAAATTCCTGAGAAACAAGACATTCTAAATGCTGTTAATGTTGATACACGTTTGCAACTTCTTCTTGAGAAAATGCAGGGTGAGATCGAGATCATCAACGTTGAGAAGCGCATCCGTTCACGTGTAAAAACGCAGATGGAAAAATCTCAGAAAGAATACTACCTGAATGAGCAGATGAATGCGATTCAGAAAGAGCTTGGAAACAAGGACGATAAGTCTGATGTGGCCGAGATCGAAGAGAAACTTAAAGCTAAGAAAATGCCTGAAGAAGCTCGTGAAAAAGCTAACAAGGAACTTCGTAAGCTTAAGTCGATGTCTCCAATGTCTGCAGAATCTGCAGTAGTTCGTAACTACCTTGATTGGATGATTTCTCTTCCTTGGGATGAGTACACGGCCGATGATAACTCTGTAGCGAAAGCTCGTGAGATTCTTGATAACGATCACTACGGTCTTAACGATGTGAAAGAACGTATTGTTGAATACCTTGCTGTTCGTTCTCTCGTTAAAGACGACACTCGTGGGACACTTCTCTGTTTAGCTGGTCCTCCTGGTGTTGGTAAAACATCAATTGCAAAATCACTTGCTGAATCATTGGGTCGTAAGTTTGTTCGTATCTCTTTAGGTGGAGTACGTGATGAAGCTGAAATTCGTGGTCACCGTCGTACATACGTAGGTGCGATGCCTGGTAAAATTATCTCTGCTCTTAAAAAAGCAGGAAGCTCTAACCCAGTTATCCTTCTCGATGAGATCGATAAAATGAGTTCAGACTTCAAAGGTGATCCAGGAGCAGCGATGCTTGAAGTATTGGATCCAGGTCAGAATAAGACTTTCGGAGATCACTACATCGAGTGTGAATATGACCTTTCAAAAGTTATGTTCATTATGACTGCCAACGATCTTGGTGCTATTCCTGGTCCACTTCGTGACCGTATGGAAATCATCCATATCGCTGGATATACTCCTGATGAAAAAATGCAGATTGCGAAGAAATACCTTCTTCCTAAATCAGTCGAGTCTCACGGTTTGAAAAACTACCCTGTGACAATGACTGATAAAATCTTCTCTACAGTTGTTCGTGGTTATACGAAAGAAGCTGGTGTACGTGAGCTTGAGCGCTTAATGAACACTATCACTCGTAAAATTGCGACAGAAGTAGTGACTGAAGATGTGAAAGAAGGACGTAAATTCGCTATCACTGAGAAGAACCTTGATAAGTACTTGGGTCCAATTAAATACGACAGAACTGGAATTGAAGAGCAGCCTCAGGTTGGTCTTGTAAACGGTCTGGCCTGGACGTCTGTTGGTGGTGAGCTTCTTAACATTGAAGTGGTCACTGTTCCAGGTAACGGTAAGATCCAGGTAACTGGTAACCTTAAAGAAGTCATGAGAGAGTCTGCTTCAGCTGCTCTATCTTATGTTCGCTCAATTTCTGGCCGCCTAGGTGTAGATCATGAGTGGTACTCTAAAAATGATATCCATATCCACGTACCAGATGGGGCAACTCCAAAAGATGGTCCTTCTGCAGGGATCACAATGGCGACAGCTCTGACTTCTGCCATAGCCAATATTCCTGTTCGTCAGGATGTGGCAATGACTGGTGAGATCTCTCTTCGTGGACGTGTGCTTCCTATCGGTGGTCTTAAAGAGAAGATCCTTGCTGCTAAACAGGCCGGAATCACATTAGTGATTATTCCTGAGAAGAATCGCAAGGACATCGCTAAGATCCCTGACGAAATCAAAGATGGGATTGAGATTCGTCCAGTCTCTTTTGCCGAGGAAGTCCTTAGAATTGCTCTGAATTTATCTAAACCAGAGGAATTTATGAAGGCCCGCGCGCTTAAGGTTCTTGATGGAGAGTCAAACTTAGAAGTCGCTAATTAATTAAAATGAAGACCCGGCTTCGGCCGGGTTTTTTTTTGCCAAAAAATGTAATTTTTACACCGGCATCACGTCAAAATCATTATTCAGGCTAGAATCCCCGGGATTATAAAATCCTCGGAGGATTCCATGAAACACACTTCATTTTCTATGAAGACGGCCTTACTTGCTACCCTCATTATCTCAGGCCAGGCGATGGCCCAATCACTGCCGGATGAAATCAACCACCCTCAATACTTAAAGATATACCAGAATCTTGAACAAGTTCTTAATGCCAAGGCAGCGGAGTTTAATAATCTCTCTGACCAAAAAGCAGAAATTGAAAAAACTATTTCGGAAATGGTGAGAGACCAGCAGGGTCTTCCGGCCCGAAACAATGATCTTCAGCGTCTGATCGATGCTAAACGCCAGGAATTGTCTCGTGTTCAGTCAGAGATGCTGGGTCTGGAAGGAATATTAAGCAAAATCATTGAAGATCTTCGCCGCATTGATGCCATGGTGGCCCAGCTTCAAAGGGATATCTCTGAAGAGTCTGGACGTGCCCAAAATATTCAGGCCCGTCGTGCTCAGGTTGCTCAGGACGTCGCGCGTATCAACGCCAGACTTCAGCAAGAGATTGCTGAAGAAAATCAATCGAGACAAGTGCTGAATAATCTCAGTCGTGGTCTTGATAACGATATTCAAAAACGTAATGAAGACGTAGCTGAACGTCAGAATCTTATTCGTGATGTGGAGAGATTCAAAAGAGATCTTCCCGTAAATAAAACGAAAGTGGCGGCCAACATTCAAGCCTCTGCGACTAAGAAAACGCAACTAGCAGAAGCCCAGGGGAAACTTCCTGGAGTAAAATCCCAGATCGCGACTGCAACAGCATCCCTTAACCAAGCGGACGCAGAAATGGCGCCGAGCAAGGCCAAGCTGGCAACACTGAAGGCGCAGCTTGCGACCCAGATGCCAGAAGTGGCGAAACTCCAAAAAGAAATTACAGATTTGAAGGCGAAGATTGAAGCGAATAAAGTAAAAATCAATGCAACAGGTTTAGCGGCGCTGATTGCTAAGCGTGATGCACTTGAAAAAGAATTATCTGCGACGAACACTCAAATCGCCAATTTGAGCGCACAAATTGTTGCTGCTAAAGAGGCGATTAAACCCGATATGGGGCAATTAATTGAGGTTAAACAAAAAATTCGTGAGCTTGAAAGATCAGGTGCAAATCCAACTGAACTTGCCCGACTTAAACTCGAGGCGGAAGCCATAGAAAAACGGATTGCTCCTAAGCGTCTTGAGATTGCACGCCTGGAAAAACAACATGAAAATCTAGTACTTTCAGTTGCACCAAGAAATCAGGAATTGACTAATATCAAGGCCCAAGTTGACCAGGCCGAAGCCTTAGTTACTAATCTAGTTGCTGAGAATGAAGCCGCTCAGGATAAGATTGCTGCAAACCAAAAAATCATAGATGAAAGGCTCGCTACCAACTCAAGCTTGGTAAAAGAAATAAATGATCTTGAAGCTGCGATTAAAGCTCTGGAAGTCTCTCGAGATAGGATTGCGAAAAGCTTAGGTGAACTCAAAGCACAGGAAAGTGCTCTTACAACTCAGATCGCCTCACTTACGAGCTCTATTCAGCAGCTGGATGGTGAGACCGCCCAGTTGACGAAAGTCATCGCTGAGATGGAGAAGGCCATCGTAGATTTTCCACTTAATAATCGTCGTCTGGAAAACCGCATTCAAAAGTATGACGAACAAATTCAAGCGGCTAAACTGCAGATCATTCGTGAGGAAAAACTTCTCGCCCGAATTCAGCAAGACAGAATCGTTATCGAGAGAGAGAGTGCTGCTGCTCAAAATGAACTTAACCGCTTGAATGCTGACTTGGCGCAATCGAATCAATTGATTGGAGCTCTTCAGAACAAAGTTCAACAAGAAATTCAGAATCGTGATGCTCTTACTCGCTACAATCAAGATTCTATTCGAAAATACGATGACCTCAAGGCCCAAAGGGCTTCTGCTGAAAGAGTCATTACCGATTCTACTCAGGAGATCGGTGTTAATAACCAGGACATCACGACGATTGCTCAGGAGCTTCCGCGTCTACGCAGCGAACTTGGGGTTTTAAGTCCTAAAGTTGTCAGCGCTGAGAATGCGATGCTTGAAGCCCAGAGAAAAGCTGACGCTGCTGATGCTCAATACCAAGGACGCCTGAGCCTTTTTCAGCGCTACCTATCAGATGCGCAGACGCTAGGAACTGAGCGCGCGACCATCGGAACAACGGACGGAGTGAAGGCCGGTGCCGTTGATGCTCGTACCAAAGCGATCAAACTCGCGACAGAGAATGCAGCTTCTGAGGCGAAGTGGATCGCCATGAGACGAGGTTATATCCGTGGAGAAATCAAAGGGTTTGATTCTGGTTTTGAAATTGGATTGAATTCTTCGGCAGATGCTTCTCAAGGGACCAACGATGGTCGTATTGCGGGTGCTAAACGAGCTAAAGATCACGCAAACTTAGTTTTAAAACCAGAGTTCTTTTTAGCCGAACTTGATCGACGTTTAGTTGATGATGAAGTGGCCCTGAAGAAAAATATGGCATTCAGAATGACTGACGAAGTAAGCACTATCGCATCGTCTAAAATGTTGGTGAGAAATGATATCCCTGAACTCTCTCAGGAAGAAATAGATGCCTCTGCAAGAATTCTTACTTCTTTGGATGCCATGATTGAGCAGGCCCTAGTTGAGGCCAATCAAGCCGTTTCAATGCGCTCTCGCTTGGCCGATCCGCGCGGAGTTTATACAACTCCTGGTGCTGGAGAGAACGCAGCTAATCCAAATTGTTCCGGCGTTTATAAAAACGTTAAAGACTTTATCGATGCTTGTAAGTCCTCATATGGCGCCAGCTACCAAGGTCTTTACCTAACTGCTCACCAGTCATCATTTGTAAAAGAATACGGTCAGACATTTGCTGATCAGATTGTTAAAACTTTTGATGCTGAACTTTCTCGTCTTTACCCTGGGCACTTGAAAGAGGGGACTACCGTTGGAAGTAGTGTCGGAGTCGCGGCCGGTAAAAAAGAAATTTACAGCCAATCTTTTACCCGTTCAGAAAATGCTTCTTATGCTTCTAACATTGAGATTGAGGGAGCAAGAGTTGAAAGCGAAGCGATTGCTCTGGTTGGAACATATTTAAATGAAGGGTCTGCTCTGACGCTGAAAGGCCAGGCGAAGCTAAAAGCTGAAGGCACATATGGAATTTCTCCAGGAGCTGAATTAGAGCTCAAAATGTTGCTTAAGAATATTGGGGCTAAAGTTGCGAGTAATTCAATCCTGAGAATTACCTCTTCTAGCTCAAACCTCGTCATTACAAATCGTGATAACGCAGTTCCATCTGTTGCCGCTAAATCTCAATCAGATTTGGCCGTCATGAAATTGAAAGTTAATGACAACGCACTCCCGGGATCTAAAGTGACGATTAGTGGTGAGCTTGTGCATGCGGGGAACAATTACCGCGCCAGCCGAGTTGAAAATTTCAGCGTCGAATCCGTAGTTGCAGTTAACCCTTCAGTTGAAAGTGTTGTTAATTTTGATGCCACTCCAAAAGTTTCAACTCTGGGAATTGTAAAAAAACACGATATCGCTTACTCAATCACCCCTAAGTTTGAAGGGGTCGAGCAGGGGTACGAAGTTTCAATTGAAGAAGTCGGCTCAAGCTATGCTCGATTTACAAATTCCAAAGCAACCACTGAGAAATTGGCCAGAGGTGCTACTAAGAAGCTCATTTTTGAATACAAGCTTGATAAGTCTGCCCGTGGCAAGACCATTAACTTCAAGGTCTCCGTTAAAAATGCCGGCGGAGAAGTTAAAATCTCAGATCTGCAAATAACGGCCCAGTAATATTCACAAATTTTTGAGGCCCTGCGGTTGAAGCAGGGCCTTTTTTTGTTTGACAACAATACTTTAGATCCTTAATATGGACGCTCTAATCGACATGTGGGCGTTTAGCTCAGCTGGGAGAGCGCTACCCTTACAAGGTAGATGTCGGGGGTTCAATCCCCTCAACGCCCACCATTTTCCACATGTCCCTGCTAACTAGCTGCTTTCTTTAATTCCGTCTCTCTCCCTACGACTTATTAGGTCAATCCTAACAATCTGAAATGACTATCGTTTTTTATTATTAAGTCTTTATTTAGTTCCCCTGTGCCTATAATATTAGGATGTCTCTTTAGTTCATCTTGAGGTTTAGGTTATGAACGTAAAAACATCTGTAGTTGTGATTGAGGACGAGCTGGACATTGCGACTTCTCTTAAATATTTCCTTGAGAAAAATGACTTTGGCGTGGTGATCTTTGGCTCCGCCGAGGAATTTTTTGCGGCCAAGAATGTTCCAGATCAATGTATCTACCTCGTGGATTGGAACCTGCCAGGGATAAAAGGTATCGATATTATTAAGACCCTGCGTCTCAGGGATAAACTCTCTCCTCTCTTTATGGTTTCTGCCAATATTGAATCAGCTCAAATCATTGAGGGACTTCAAGCGGGAGCTGATGACTATATAACCAAACCTTTTAATTATGATGAGCTTTTGATTCGTATTAAAAATGCTCTGTCGAAGTTTGGTAACCTTAAAGACAACATGCTCAACGTGGGATTGAAACTTATTCCAGAAGCTCACAGTGTGATGATGGATGGGGTTACCGTGAATCTAACGTCCAGGGAGTTTATTATCTTCCAACACCTGCATAACCATAGAAATGCACCAAGCACTAGAGAAGATCTTATTAATCAATTCGAAAATGATTCTGAAATGACGTCACGAAATATTGATGTTCATATTTTTTCTCTAAGAAAAAAAATGAACAAGATCAGAATTGGTATTGAGACTGTCTGGGGAACTGGTTACAGACTCGTTAACTAAAAGAGCATTCTTAACTCAAGCTCAAACCTTCCTACTTTTGGCACGTTCTGTCCTCCAACTGTCTGGACCAGATTCATATTGATCTGGGCCGGAAGAAGAAACTTCTTTTTAAGAAAAGGCTGGATCGAAGAAAGAGAGGTTGTGAGTTGAACCTGGTGCTCTACCTTCGACGTATTGTAGGAGAGGTACTCATCAGCTTGTGAAAATTCAGAGCTATATTCAGAAGGCATTTGGTACATAAAACGGTACATCGGCGTAAATGAGATCCAGTCATTAAGACCAAACGTAGAGTTCACCATCCAGTTAAGTCTGTCCCCGTATTTCACATTAAAATCACCCTTTCTATCAGAAAGTGAAAAGTCACGACTCTCAGGTATTCTCAACTCTTTCTGAGTTGGCATCTGGTAGGTATAGCGAAATGTTGTGCCAAAACTTAAATTGTCATTAACAACGTAACCAGTTCCAACTTCTCCAAAAATATCAAATTGTCCGTCACCAAATCCCACGTCCTGGAGAATGTCAGGATCATCCTGACGGCCAGTTGGTAGAATGAGTCCTGGGTATAACATCACTCCCCAGATACCCTTGTCGATGACCTTTGCCATGAGACCAGTTTCCATATCGCCGTATCCGGCACCAGTCCAGTCACCAATAGGTTTATAACCATAGTGTCTGGTAATCGCTGATTGAATCACGGCTTCATCAACGTCTGGTAAATTTTTGATATTATCGGCCAGGGCTTCTTCTGAAACTCCACCCTCTGAATTATGGAGAATATTAGAGGTGTCCCCATAGGTATTCTTCTTGGTTCTTTTAATGTTCGTTTGTACTTGAGCATTATAAAAAGCCACTTCTGCGTAGAGCATAACCTTGTCTGTAATTCCATATCCAAAACCAAGGCCATGGACATTGAATTGAGCGGCTGCATCGACTTTGTATTCGCCGATTAGAAAATTATTATAGGCATCGGCGTTGATATCTTCTCCAGGAACGATCACATTGTTAGCAATTGAGTTCAGTGTTGTGGCATCAAGACGAAATTCAGAACCGAGTGAAGATTCAGAACGAAATTGATTGTAGTTAGATTTAACTTTTGAGGTTGTGACATTTCTATATCCAAGAATGCGCACTCCCTTGGGAACTGTTTTCCAGACCTGCCCTTGAGCAGATACCGATAATCCCAATATTAAAGCGGCTAACAGCCTTTTCATGAATTCCCCCAAACTCTTGTGATGTGTGAAGATATTACCCTGTAACGCCGTGCGTTTGAATTGTTTACCCGGTGCTATGTAAAGATGACAGGGGACCCCCAAAAAATTGTACGGTTTGTTATAATCTTAGGCGAAACAATGATTTCAAAGGGTTATGAGATGATCAAGAGTGCATTTATACTCAGCTTGGCCGTGCTGGTCGCCAGTTGTGGCCAGAAGAGCACGATTAAGACCCATGTCGAGGCCAGGGCGCTTTGCGACGGCCAGCACTGCACATTTCCAGTGGTTATCCCGCTTTCTGATAAATCCATTTCTTCGTTTAAATCACCGGTTTCAGATATGAACCCCCTCTTTCGGGGTTTTGCCAGCTCTATCATGAACCTCGGCGCCTCTATGGGGGCCGGTAAGACAAGATTGTCACTCACTCAGCCGATCCCCGAGATCCCTGGAGAATTGGCTTCTATTAAAATAAAAAGAATTTTCTTTTTTATCGAGGGTGATGAGAGAAAAGAAAACTTTGAATTCCTCAGAAGACTGGCGGTTAAAGTTGGTCCCACTATTCTCGATAACGAAAATCCGAACTGGGAGCCGATAGTTGAAACCGATTCATTTGGTGATAATGAGATGTCTTTTTTTACTTCTTTATTCCCAAGTAAAAGAGATCGCCATGCTCAAAAGTGGGAGGACAGTTCAACGGGTCTCTTGCTGCTAAAATATAATCAGGAGCAAAAAGAAGAATCTCTCAAAGGGGAGGAAGTCGGAGAAATAAATATTATTCAAACTGATAAACCCAACGCCACCAGAAAATATCTTGAAGATCAGTATGGACAATATTTTACGAGGATTCACACTTTAAGTCGGTCAATTCTGATTGAATTTAAGAAGAATCCAGTTCAGATTGAAATGTTTAAAAATAGATTGGCCCAAGATGCCCTAAAGGTTGAGGAGCTGGGGATTGGGGAGATAAACCCTTGCAGTCATAATATCTGTATGGATCTCAAGGTTCCTGATACGAATTTAATTCCCATGTTAAAAAAAGGAAATGCTCTAAGAATTGATTCTTACATTGATCCTAAACACGCGCCGAAATCATTTCAGTTGAAAGGTTTTCTTGAATTTGAAGTAAAAATTAAGGCGAAAATTTAATAGGGATTTATTTAAAGGTAACTTCGATTTCGATTCCAAACTTCTTGCCTTCTTCCTGTAGAAGGCTTTTTACCTCGCTCACAGTATAGAGCACCCCAACGATACTTATCTTGTTGTTTATCATGTCCATTTTACAGCTGTTGGTGCAAATGAAGTCAGCGGAATAGGCTTCAAAGTTCTTAATCGGGCTTTTATTATTGAATTCTGAATAGAAGCTAAAAAAATCCACAACTTTTTCTCTAAGCTTAGCTAGCAGTTGCTCTTGAGTCTCTTTTTGGAGATTATAAGTATAGAGGGACGAGTTTTTGGATTTCCCATTGAAGGCGAGTTTAACGACACCGTTAGACTTAATTTTCATCGCGTTTTGAAAGCATACTGGGCAATACATAGATTGAGTATATCAGACGTCCTGAACCAATAAAGGAATATTTAATGAATAACGAGTACCGCGATATCATCTCTTTTGATGGAACACCTTTAAAATGCCTGATTCGTGAGACCGGCAGCAATAAATGGTTGATCGTTACTCACGGTCTTGGGGAGCACCTGGGGCGTCATGAGTTCTTTTTGAAGCTTTTTTCTCAGAACTTTAATATTGCGATTTATGATTTGCGTGGGCATGGGAGAAGTGGCGGCAAGAGAGGCTGGGTGGAGAACTTTACCGATTTCTCAAAAGATTTGGATACTGTGATCCTCTATCTTCAAAAGCATTTTAACCTCAGCTCCTATATCCTCTTCGGTCACTCAATGGGTGGACTGATTACTGCTGATTATATGCAGAATCATGTGAGAGAGACCCTTTACCCTGAAAAAGTATTTTTAAGTTCTCCAGCGGTTGGGGCACCCGGACTGATGGGACCTGTTTTCGCCAACGCTCCTAAGTTTTTGTTTGAAAGCTTGATTAAACTTCCAACAATTGCGGTGGCAAAAGTTTTAAATCTAAGAAAACTTTCTCATGATAGTCGGGTTTATGAGAGTTACGTGAAAGATGAATTTACCATGCTTAAAATTCACACCAAACTGTATCTTGAGGTCATGAAAGCTTCGAGAGAAGTTTTCTCTCGGCCTCTTCGAATAAGATGCCCTCTGTATTGTGCCATTGGATCTGAGGATGTGTTAGTTCATCCTGGGCTGATGATTAAGTATTTCACTGAAATTGAGAAGAATGCCCAATTAAAAGTCTTTGATGGTGGCTACCACGAGCTTCACAATGAAATTGAAAAATTCCGTAAGCCCTACTTGAATTTTCTTCGCCACTCGCTAACTGGATTAACTTTTGAGTGATTCCAGTCTTCTAATCCTCTCTAAAGCTGGAGGATGTGAATGATAGAATCCGGAATAGATTTTATCAGTCACTACGGGACTCGCATTTTGCTGATAAAGTTTCAGTAAACCTTGAATTAAATTTTCTGGTCTCGTTTCTTTTGCCGCATAGGCATCCGCTTCAAATTCTCTTTTGCGGGAGATCCACGTACCAATAGGCGAAAACCAGAAGGTATAGAGTGGCAAGGCTTGAGTAAAGAGCAGCAAAAGAATTCCGGGTGAAGTGTAGCGAATGAAGTGCCCATGGAAGAACCATTCTTGATTGGCGACTTTCCCCATAAGCCAAAAGCCTGCGAATGACAGCAAAACGGAAGTGATCATCGACTTAGGTATGTGCTTGAGTTTCATATGCCCTAGCTCGTGGGCAAGGATCGCCAGAATTTCTGGATTCTCGAGTTGTTTGAGTAACGTATCAAAAAACACCACACGTTTATTTTTTCCAAAACCAGTAAAGTAGGCGTTTCCATGGGCACTTCTACGTGAGGCGTCCATGACGAAGACTTCCTTGGCGTTGAAACCTGCGTTAGTTACTAAGTTTTCGATTCCTTGTTTGAGTTCAGACCCTTCGAGCGGCTGAAATTTATTAAATAAAGGAGCGATGACGGTAGGATAAATCCAAACCAGGAAAAATTGAAAACAGGTTAGTAGTGCAAAACTTGCAAGCCACCAATATTCCCCCAGCGACTTGAAGAGAAAAAAGACTGCATAGAGAAGCGGTATTCCAAGTACGCCGCCCAGAGCAAGACCTTTGAGTCGATCAATGATAAATAATTTTGGAGTGGATTTATTAAAGCCAAATTTTTCTTCCAGATAAAAAGTTGAAAAAATTGACCAAGGAAGACTCAACACAAACTGAATCAAGGTGAAAGTGATCAAAAAGAAGACTTCACGGTGCATCCCCTCGATGGGAAGTGCCAGATAGAGTTTTTCGGCTCCGTGCAAAGGAAACCAATAGAAAAGTAAGATGGCATCAAACACCAGGTGGAACTGGCCCATTTTGAGTTTGGAAGATGAGTATTGAATGGCTTTTTGATGCTCACTATCAGTTAAAAAAGATTTAAATTCCTCGGGAGGGGTGAGAGCATGTTTTTGATACATTTCTAATTGCCTGCGAGTAAGATAAATTTCGATCAGGTGATTGATAATAATAAATAAAAGAAAGATGACTTGAGTATAATATGAGTAAAGGTTAGACATGTTATGATCCAGGTTAAAATTTTCTACGGTAAAAATGATCTCAGAAACTTCAGCTATCTCGTTTTGGATAAAAAAACAGGAAACTCCTGGGTTATTGATCCTTACGATGAAAAGCCGATAGTTGATTATATCAAAAAAGAATCTCTCACGCTTGCAGGAATTTTAAATACCCATCAACATTGGGATCATGTCCGCGGCAACTCTGCGCTTCAAAGCATTTTTAACTGCCCAGTGTTATCCCGAGAATCTAATAAGATCCAACTGGATAATGACCAAATGATCAAGTTTGTGGATACACCCGGACATACCAGTGATCACGTCGCTTTTTATTGGCAAAAAGCTGAGGATGTTCTGGGATTATTCTCCGGAGATACCCTGTTTAATAGTGGGGTCGGAAATTGTCATGGGGGAGGTAATGTTGAAGCATTATACGAGACCACCAATCGCCTAAAAAATCTTCAGGATAAAGTACTGCTTTATCCGGGCCATGATTATGTTTTAAAAAATCTACTTTTTGCCAAATCCTGTGAGCCTGAAAATATAGCAATTGATGAAGCCTTAAGAATTGTTCGAGACGCAGATACTGAGCAGGGGCTTGAATGGAGCCTGGGTCAGGAGAAAAAAGTGAATCCTTTTTTTCGCCTCAACTCGCAAGAGATTCAACAAAACATACTCAAAGGGGAGACGATTGATGAGCGAAACTTGTTTATCAAACTTAGATCCCTAAGAGACAACTGGTAAAAGGAATATATATGGCAAAGAAAGTGGCTAAAAACGTAACCAAAAAAGTAACAAAAAAAGTGGTCAAGAAAGTTGCGCCTAAAAAAGCTCCTGAACCTAAGACTGCACTCCTTGCTGTCGGTGATTTAGCCCCAACATTTGTACTTGAAGATCAGAATGGGAAAAAAATCTCATTGAAGGATTTTAAGGGGCAAAATGTAGTGGTTTATTTTTACCCTAAGGCGCTTACACCAGGCTGTACAGTTCAGGCCTGCGCAATACGGGACTCTCACTCCAAACTCAGTAAAGAGAAGATTGTCGTACTGGGAATCAGTGCGGATCCGGTTAAAAAGCTCAAGCAGTTTGAGGACAAACAGAAATTGAATTTCACTCTTTTGTCAGATCCTGATCACAAAGTTTGTGAAGCTTATGGGACCTGGGCCTTGAAGAAATTTATGGGCCGAGAGTACATGGGGATTTTGCGACAAAGTTTTCTGCTGGATAAGGACGGGAAGATCATCCACATCATGGATAAGGTGAATACTACCACCCACCATGATGACATCTTGAAAGTGTTTAAGAATCAGAAATAATTTTTTCCTCTAAGATATCCAGGCGGATTTCCGTCTGGAGCTTAGTAATAAGAGCTTTGAGGTGCGGCTCCCACTCAATTGGGCATCTGACTTCAATGTCCCTATACTGCCCCTTCAGGGATTCATCTACCGTAGAGTAGAAACACATTCCCTCGTTAGATTCGAAGGTAAAATACACGAAATAGGCATCATCCTTGGGCATGCGAAGGATGCAGTAGAAGAGCTGTTTAGTCGACTGATAGGTATGGGGCATTAGTTTCCTTGACGAAAAAGGATTACCAATTAAAATAAAAGGTAGGGAAAGTCAAAAAATTTAAGAAGTTATGTCATGGAGGACGCTTTGAAATCTGCCCTGATCCCAATGTTTGCCTTATTAGTCCTCAATTCTTGCTCATGGTACCGTGATGTGGAGCGCTCTTTAGTCGAGGACGACGAAAAGAAGGCTAAGCAATCTCGATCTGTGTCTCGTTCACAATACGACCAACTGCTGGTTAAGTACGAAGAACTCTCTAAAAAATACGAAGCCCTTAAAGAGAATCCTAACAAGGGACAATCATCTTTAGTCGATGAATTACAAAAAACTTCCAGCGAGAATTTTGCTCAAACGACTCCAAATGCTGAGACTGTGGACGCTTTTCCCAATCAACAGGTTGTTGTGGCAAGCGAAGACCTTCCTTCTGATCTTGAGTCTCAATTATTGATCTTCAAGAAAGGTGTGGGGCTTAAAGAGTCTAACCCTGGTGAAGCGACAAAAATATTTCAACAGCTTGAAACAGCGGGAACACCTGCCATAAGAGTAAGGGCAAAACTTCAAATCGGTGAACTTCTCTATGGAAAAGGGCAATATGATTTGGCCCTGCAAGTTTTTGAAGATATCATTAACAAGAATGCTCACTCTGGTGTTGTTCTTGATGCATTAAAGTACGCGGTTAATTGCAGTGATAGATTAGGAATTCAGAATAAAAAAGAACAATACGCATCAATGCTTAATGATGTTTTTGAAGCGAAATAAGGGTCAGGTTTAACTGGTGAAAAGAGAAACCACATTTCTCATTGCGGTAGCACTTTTAGTGAACGCTATACCTGCGTCTTGGGCACAAGATGAAGAACTTAATGAGCAAGATCTTCAGACTCTGCTAGAGGATAATAAATCTTCCGAAGCCGAGACCAAAGAGGTGCTTGAGCCAGCTCCCACAGCGGAAGCGGCTCCTTCAACTATAGAATCGACTCCTTCTGATACGGTGGATGTTCAGGATCTTGAACCAATTGAACCAACCACTAATGAAACAGCTGCGGCACCAGCAGAAGTGACACCTGAGGCGGCCCCAGTTGAAGAAGCTGCAGTGCTTGAGCCATTGGAGCCCAGTACTGAGACTGCTAATACTAGTGAAGCTGCTGGGGGTGATGATCTTGAAGCCCTGAAAACTGATATTGGCGATGATCAGGAATTTAAACCTGCAACATCTGACGGCGCAGCAGAAACGGTCAAGTCTGAAGTAGAGTCCGATAAAAAAGAAGACGACTCGACGGCCACAGCAGAAAAAAAAGAAAGTGCAGAACCGGCAGTGTTTGATGTCGGTAGAGAGGAGCGAGACCTTCTTTCCATTGCAAAAAATATTCAAGGTCAAATTTCTGATAACGAATGGAACGAAGTCGCCACGGCAGCTAAAGTTGATTCTTATACAGTCGTAAAAAATGACTGGTTATTTAAAATAAGTAAAAAGATTTTTGGATCAGGTTTTTTCTATCCAAAAATATGGTCAATAAACTCATTTATCACGAATCCTCACTTTATTGAGCCTGGCATGGTTCTTTCATTTACAACTGGTAGTGGTGCTAATCCACCTCAGGTAAAATTGGGAGAGTTTACAAGGGACGAACTTGATGCAGTTCCTGGTTCAGTAGGCACGACAAATGCTAATGACTTGGCAAATTTTGGTGATGATGCCAAGCCTAAGTGGCTTGAAGAAAAGAGTGATCTCACCAATCAAGGTATTTACTTTCAATATGCTTCTGAAGAAACCATGGATGATCTCAATAAGGCCGGTGAGCAGGCACTTAACAGAGAATATGAAAACTATGAGCCGCCTCGTAGTGAATTTGATGTTATTATTCCATCAAATTACGATTCATCTGGATTTGATAAAAATTCCAGAATTATCTATTCCTTTAAAGAAGGATTTTACCTAAGCACTTTTGTTTCCACCAATATCGTTCAGGACTTTGGGGAAATTACGAACGGTCCAGACGAAAATATTTTCTTCACAATCGGTGACAGGGCCTATGTGAAATTTGATGAATCCATCAATGCACTACCTGGTGACAAGTTTTCAATCTACTCTTCTATGGGCAAAGCCAAACACAAAAACTCCGACCGCGAAGGTTACAAGTACGCTGTTGTTGGCCAGGTTAAGTTGATTCGCAAAATCAAAGATAAATGGGAAGTAGAGTTTTTTGAAGTGGCCGGAACTCCTCAAAGGGGAGATCGAGTTACAACCTATACTCCTAAGCTTGAGCGCATAACCTCAACCTATAACTCGAGATTGGTTGAAGCTGCGATTCTTGCAACTTTCAATCCTCTACAAAGTATTTTAGGTTTTGGTGATGTGGTTTACCTAGATCGCGGTCGAGCAGACGGTGTTGAGATAGGTAACGTTTTTGAAGTCTATGGATTTAAAGATCGTCTGATGGATGAGAAAATTACCGACCAACCGACCTATAAAATGGGTGAATTAACAGTTATCACCCTTACAGATAATTTTGCGACTGTTCTCGTTTCTAAAACGATTAAACATTTTGGTCCTGGTGACATCGCCATTACTAAAACTAAAGAGGCCCATCTGCGCGAGATGAATGCCAAAAAGGCAACTTCTCAAAGTAAAAAAGAACTTATGGGTGGCAAGGCCCTGGAAGAGCTTGATGTTGAACTTAATCTTGAAAATCTCAACGACGATCTGCTTAAACAAGCCGATAAAATTCAGTTAACTGAGGACGAGCTTTCGGAGCTTGAACGTCAGGAGCGTGAGAAGTCAGTCATCAAAGATTCTGAACGCGACCTGAAGGCCCTTGAGCGACTTGAAAATGAAATTGAGCAGGCAGAGACCATCCTCAACGATGCTAAGCTTAATGAAGATAAACTCCTCGAGAACGAGAGCCTTGACGATATTGAGAAGAAGCAAGGAAACATCGATCAAGATTCCCTGGATGAAATCGAAGAGAATATGGGCAAACGTTATATCGACGAGGACCTTAACTCGAAAGATAACCCATACGGCCTCAATGAGTTTGATGTTGAAGAAGTTGACGAGCTTTTAAATACTGAGAAGAAATAGACCCTAAAATAAGTGCTTTTGACTTAGCGCAAAAGCACTTCCTTTGCTGACAAAGCCCATTATCTCCCTCATACTCATTGGAACGCACTCTTAGCTCAGCTGGATAGAGTAGTTGGCTTCGAACCAATTGGTCGGGGGTTCGAATCCCTCAGAGTGCGCCATTCAAAATCCTCATTAATTTCAAATGCATGCAAGGCAGACCATCATCCACTATCGAACTGATAGTTTTAAGTCTTTAATTTGAGTAGAGCTACCATACAATTTACAGATTCAGAAACAATCTCGATATTAACAATCTCAAACCCATTGTTTTTAAATTCTTTAATTTGATTTTCTTCAAATAGCAATGTTCGATGAGGGAAATAACTTTTTCCATCAATTGTTTTTCTTTTTGTAATCTCGCTTATTCCCAATGACCAAAGAATCTCATCCTCATAATGAAAATAGTCTTTACGAAAGTGTGATGACATATCACCCATGGAAATCATAGTGTTTATGAAAAGGTAACCATCGGCATTCAAGTGTCTTTTTGCAGTCTCATAAAAATTCTTTCTATCATTATCACCGACAATACAATGTAGTACTGTACTGTCGATTACAAGATCAAATTTTTTGTTCAAGTTTAGATCAAGAATATCCCCAACGATAAATTCAACATCTAATCCTAATGCCTGCGCATTCTTGAAAGCGATATCAATTGCTGTCTTTGAAACTTCAACACCAACACATTTTGCTCCTTCCTTTGCACAGTAAAGAGCGCTTGTACCCGTGCCAGTTCCAAGGTCTAAAACACGTAAGTCCTTAAAGCTCAAACCAACTTCGGTCAGATGTTTTTTTAGACCAATGTTAGTACCGTGCAACCACATATCATCAAAAGATGAGGACTTATCCCAAGAAAGATGGCCATCATTTTTGATTCGTTGATAAACAACTTCATGCATTTCGTAATATTTCATACGTGAATTTTAGCATTAGTTAGAGCTTGTTGTGCTTCCATTTTTTATCGACTTTGAATAAAACGCGGTCTTTAGATGGAGATGAGAATGAGCAATATAAGGTTAGTGAAAGTTGAAAGTATGATTTATGTAATACGAGGTCATAAAGTCATGGTTGATTCAGATTTGGCGGAATTGTATGGCGTTTTAACTAAAAACTTGAATAAAGCAGTCAGTCGTAACATTGACAGGTTTCCAGAGGATTTTATGTTTCAGCTCACACTAGAAGAGACTGAAAGTTTGAGGTTCCAAATTGGAACCTCAAACGTCGGGCGAGGTGGCCGAAGGTATTTACCACGTGTTTTTACAGAAGGCGGAGTCGCAATGCTGTCCAGTGTCCTCACAAGTGATGAAGCTGCAAGGGTCAACATTTCTATTATAAGAACGTTTATTCGGCTCAGAAGCTTTCTGGCCATGGAAAACTCCCTTTCAGACAGGGTAAGTAAATTGGAAGAAGGAACTAACAAGCTTTTCAAGGTTGTTTTTGAAAGGCTTGACGCAGTTGAAGATGAGACTCCGAGCTTGAAGCCTAACCGCAAGAAAATTGGTTTAAAACCTAGAAACTAGAGCACGAAGTTCGAAAGTCATCAACCAGAGTGCGCCATTTTCCAAACGATTTTTTTCATATCAAAAATATGTAACAATACTCAAAAAATAGATTCGAAACTTTTTCAAACTTTAAAAAAAATTATTATAATAAAAGCATGAACTTCATCTTAGCAGCCCTCATTTTTATATTCTCTATGAGCTCGCACGCCTCTGACTCCTCAGGATCAAGTCGGTTTTTTTTCTCAATCGCTGCTAAGGGTGGAATCGGAACCTCATTTTCTCAGGATGAAATTTTCGCAGAATCCAGGGATCATTTTCAGTATGGAGGAGAAGCTTCGCTGGGGATGCGATTTGGTTATATTGTTACAGGCCTTACAGTCGATTATCTCATCTGGAGTCAGCGAACTGATCCTGAAGATGTAGATGATACCAATATGTCCGGTACCCAGTTAAATTTAAGTCCTATCCTTGGTCTCAATTTCGGGCCCTTCATCGTACTGGGAAGGCCAGTACTTTATTCTCAATTCAGCTCCAATGAAAAAAATTTCGCTGAAGAAAATGTTACTTAAAAACGCCTGCGTTTCCATCTTATGTGCTTCAAATCAACTATAAACTAGCTGGAAGAAGTTACATCGGCCTGGAATATACCAATGTGACCTATGAAGAAACTGAGACCGGCTCGGATGAAAGTAAACTGGATGACGAAATATCTTACGCTGGATGGGGATTGATTTATGGTTTTGTTTTCTAGGGCTCATCTCTATCTTTTTCTAGGTTTATTTATTTTTGTGACCTCTTGCGGATACAATGAAGGAAATTCACCAGGGGGAGTGGTTGGAAGCACGGCTGGAGGCTCAGCTGGAGGAGGCGGAGGTGGTGGTGGACCTGTTTACCATAATCTCTCCTCAGTCGGTGCCGATAGTTGTAACACTATAGATGTCTCTTCCTAGATAGGTTGCACTGTTAAACGGTACACAGTGACCACGACTCCAGGAAATCCACCAGCATTCTCGAGTTATGTCCTGCCTTGTTCAAGTTGTGTTGCATGCCCTCATGGAACAGCATTAAGCACTAATTCCAATTGTGGTTGCTCAACACCTGGATACATTCATTTTAATATGAATGAAGTTCTGGCCTGGACGGCTTTTCCTTCCACCACCAGTGGCGCCGGGCATGTGATCACTTCTCCACAACTCTCAGTTTATATGACGGATCTAACAGCATCAGGTACTAGTGGTGAAATCGACTTAGAAGTTGAATGTAATTAATGAATAGATCATCAGGGAAGTGACTCTCAGGAACAAATTTGCTTATCTCACGGACGGATTACACTTAAATTTAAAAAATATTTACTAATAACAAAATCCATCCTCTATCAAAGAAAGTTGCAGTGTTTTAATTCCAGGAGTTGCTAGAACTGCTGTGCAATTAATATTCGCAGTTTGGTCATTAAGGCATTCCGAGTAGGTTTTCAATACATAAAATGGATTGTGGGTAAGACTCACTGTCGTTGGGCCTGTATGGGAAAGTACCAGTTGGATAGACGTATCAATTATATATGATCCACCACTTCGATTATAACCTGTAGCACAACTGTTGCTAGTATAGTTATTTGCGAGGTAATCTGATGCAAGTACATAGTCGGTGATATTTACTGGCTCACTTGGTAGCAATCCTATCAACATTAAACCACTGTCGGGATCTGTGCAGGTTGCTTGAGATGTTCCCGAGTTGAAAATACATTCGCCCAACAATTCACTTATTGGACTCCAGGCCAGCAGCGAACCACTTGCAATAGAACTTTTTGAAAGGTAACAGCTGGGAAGATTTGAGTTCATGAGGTTCTCTTCGCCAGTGAGATTTGAATGCTCATCATTACAAAGAGTTTTTATATTTGTGAAGACTTGTCCCTCTGCTTCCGACTCTTGATACATTGACATTAGTCTGCCTAGAAAAACGGGATCTAATTGGTTGGAGAGCTTAATTGCTTTTCTCACTTTTTCATTGTCACTTAAGTCAGAAAGAAGATTTGCCCCCGAGCCCGCTAGAATATTCAAAGTGTCGTTAATTCTTGAAATGGTTATATAGGATAAGGCTTCATCGTAGGTACTACGCAGATCAATTACACTCTCATCGATTGCTTTTAAAATTTGACCTTTTATTGCCGTAGAAACAATGCTTTCAGCAGCAGATAAATCTTTTATTTTAACGGGGGCGTTTTTATCAACCACCTCAATATATGATCTGTTATTGAGTTCGTCGTCAGCATCTATAATTAAAATTTCAATCAGTTTTCCACTATAGTACTCATTTGGATCTTCAGTGAAGTCGAATTTGTATCTGGCCGTGGCATTTGTCGAACAGACCGTCTCGCTTGTAGTTGAATTAGTATGAACAATTAAATGTGCACATCTATCTATGGTACACGTAGAAAGGCAGATTCCGTCAACTGCATGGGCGCTGGATATAACTGATCCAATAATAGAAGTAATGGCACCTTCCCAGCTATGTGGTGCTTTTTCAGTTCTAAAGTATTCCTCACAAGAGGTAAGTGCAAAAAGCATCAGTAAAGCAAGAATGGTCTTTTTCAACTTAGTAAGCATTGTAGAATTATAACTGAGGTTCTTCTGAGTAAGAAAAACAGACACTTAAGTCCTGAAAATGAGGGAGATATGGCTGAGTTTGGCAACATTTTGTGGCGATGATTGAATCGGGGTGCTTGTTAGTGCCTGGAGGAGACTTTTTGAAGGGTCTTAAGCAGCCACTTCGCCATTGAATACAGGTAATGGAAGAAGACGATAAATATTGTCTTTAAAACTGGAAATTCAAAATTGTAATTTCGGCAGGCTCCACTAAGGAGCCTTCCGATTGTCAGCGAACGGCATTAATGATAAACAAAATTGTGCCATCAAAATCAAAATCAAATCAAACTACTGGCAATTTGCTTTCTCAAGATGGAGAAGCATTTTATTTTTCCGAATTTTTCACTGAGGCTGAGTCTCAAAGATATTTTTTAGCACTAGAAAACGAAGTGCCCTGGAAACAGGAGCCAATAAAAATGTTTGGGAAAGAAGTTATGCAGCCGAGGCTGACGGCTTGGTACGGGGACTCAGGCAAAGGCTATTCCTATTCAGGTATAACCATGCAGCCCACTCCCTGGAATTCCACTCTTATCCAAATTAAAGAAAAAATAGAGAAATCTTCAGGAGTAAAATTTAATAGCGCCTTATTAAATTTCTACCGTGATGAAAATGATAGCATGGGATGGCACCGAGATAATGAAAAAGAACTTGGAGAAAATCCCTCAATAGGATCTGTTAGTTTTGGCGCAACCAGAACAATTAATTTTAGACATTATTTCGACAAAAGATTAAAAAATTCTATCGATTTAACAGATGGAAGTTTTTTGCTAATGAAAGGTGAAACTCAACACTATTGGCAGCACAGTATTTCAAAAAAATCTTATCCAATCGGACCAAGAATCAATTTAACTTTTAGGACTATTCTAAGTCTTGAGACTAGATCGAGGTCTTTGAATTGACCTCGTATTGACTTGAGTTTTAACGTCTGCATTAGCGTATGTTGTAGCTTCTACATCTAATAGATTTTACTGCTCCACCATCAGCTCAAAATATGACTTTTTATGCCTAAGCATAGAGAATTATTAAGAACTTTTCACAAGAAAATGGGACATTTTTTTTCCTAGTTTTAAGGCCTGCTAGGTATCCTTGGTTCATCTGCAAGGAGTGCCTATGAAGTTTTTATTTCTTACTCTGATACTTTGCCCGTTCCTCGTTTTTGGACAGGATTGTCCTGAAGATTTTTTGCGAGAAATGCGTGAGCGCTCCAAGGCTGATCTGCAAGAGATCGTCGGGCATGAGGTAGAAGAAATGGTTCCAATTTCAGCTCAAGTCAATAAAGGCAGGGTTTACGTTATTTGGGGATATCATCGAGGTAAACACTCTCGCTCGGACGTAACCTTTAAAACACCGGATGGTACTTTCACTCTTCATGATGTGAAAGGTGTAGATCACCCGTCTAATACTTTGCGCTCCTATATAGACCCAACCAAGATTACTCAGCCCCAGTATAATCTGCGCCTCGGTTACATGATCACTGATAAGGTTGCTATTGAAGTTGGAACTGATCATATGAAATGGGTGATGGATCTTTCTGAGAATTACGAAATATCTGGAAATTACGATCGCCCGTTCTGGCATGGTGGCACCTCTTATACCATCGCTGATCTCAGAGCTGCTGGATATAATCCACCGATCCACCTGGAGCACACTGACGGCTACAACTATGTTAATGCCGGAGTTGTGTACTATCAGAATCTCTTCACCAGTGTGAACAAGCGCTGGAGCGCTGATGCGGGGATTGGTGCGGGAGCTGGTATGCTCGTTACTAAAACCAATATCTACATCGCCGATGGTTACGATGGTTCCGTTCGCCACAACGATAACAATTTCCAGTTGGCGGGTTACGGTTTTCACGCTGATGGCCGTTTCCGTATTAGCTATAATACTCGGGCCGGTAAACAGTTCTATCTGATGGCCACTGCCCGTGGAGTTTACGGTAAAGTCGATGATGCACCCTTTTTAGATAATTATGGTGGATCAATTGAGCATTCGGCCATCACGAGTGTTCAAACAGGAATCATGGGGGGAGTTACATTTCCAGTTTTCGAAGGCAAAAAGAATAAGAAGAAGAAGAAAAATTAAAAGTTTAGCTAAGTGCGATCTTCTGGGTAGCTTTTTTTATACTCAAAGATGAAAATATGTCTTATGAATTATTACAAGGCCACAATTCAATACGACGGAACAAACTATTGCGGTTTCCAGTGGCAGAAAGATATCCCTAGCATCCAGAACGATTTCAATCAATCTCTTACTCATCTCATGAGTGGCAAGATAACAACGATGGGAGCTTCAAGGACTGATACTGGAGTTCATGCGATTGAACAGGTCGTTAAAGTGACTTCTGAAAATCACATTGAATGCGAATCATTTTTAATCAGGCTCAATGAGATACTTCCTCGGCAGATCAGGTGCCTGGAATTTGTTCCCTGTGAAGGCTCTTTTAGGCCTGCTTCAGACAGCATTTCTAAAGAGTATCGATACCTTTTTACGAATGTGCTTAATTCAGGCAATGTTGATCAGCTGTTTTTGGCAAATAATCCCTACCAGTTAGATTTTGATCTCATGAAAAAATGCGCGCGAGAGATTGTAGGCCGGCATAGTTTCCACAATTTTTGCTCCGCTGGAAGTAATGTGAAGACCACTGTAAGAGATATTTCCTCATGTGATATCTCAGAAATTGACCCTCACACGGTTCTTTCACACTCAGAACTTTTTGTGTTGCCTCAAAATTTAAGGCAGTGCTATCAATTAAGAATTGAAGGTAATGGATTTTTGAAACACATGGTTAGGCACTTGATGAGTGCAATTTGGTTAGTTGGAGGAGGGAAAATTTCTCCAGATGAATTTTCTTCATTGATAAACGGGCCAGAGAAAATGAAGAGATTGTGGAAGATTGCTTCGCCGCGGGGACTCTATCTGTATCAGTCCAAATATTCAACACCCCAAAGGTAGAGCTCCTTTTGGGGTGTTTTTTTTAGTTTCAGTTAATTGTGCCAGCAAATTCTTCAGGCAAACGACCAACCTTTTTTAAAACTCCGCAGGCTATAGGCATAGTCTTATGAACACTGCCTTCATTATTAGTGGCGGCAGTATCTGGGACATATAAGCTTTCGTTCACCCCTTGGAGCAAAACGATGCGTCCGGAAAGGGATAAACCTTCCTCCGCTTTAAGTTTGATGATGTTGTCTGATGGATCTAAGTCGGGTGTCTTTAGGTCTGCAAACATTCTTGCGAAGCTTGCTGTTGATTGATACAAAAATGAACCATACTCTGCATCGCCCGCGGGATAAACTGCTGATCCATCCATTTGTGAGTCAAGATTACCATCCAGTGGGATAACGATTTGCCCAATCGCCACCATTGCTTCATTAATATCAACATAGGCATCTTCATTCAGGTCATCCTTCATGGAGGGGCATCTTGTACCTGAATAGATAGACTGTTTAAGAGTCGTGTTCCTCTGGCCATACTTTATTTTTACAAAGGCGGAGAAAGTATCACCAACTCGTTGAATGGCGGCGGTTCCGACTTTCCATATATGGATGTTTTTGTTCATGGCCAGAAGGGTGGTAGCGTAGACTCCATTAATGTTAGAGCCATCTGAGCTGATTGTTTCATTTTGGACCTCATCATTTGCAGTAGGATTGGTGCTATCGCCTTGGCCATTGCCACTTGATTTTCCTCCGCAAGAAACAAGAAAGAACAACGAAACTAAAAATAGGATATGAGGTCGCATTTACATCTCCTGGAAAGAGTTTAAATACAAAAACATGTCATATTAGAATAGAAATATAGATTGTCGACTAAAGTGGTTCTTCAGGATGAGGAGTCACTGCGCTAGTGATAATGTGTTAAATGCTAGTTAAGGCTCAAACGGATGATAGTTGAATGGCCACCTTCAACAGGAATTTCCAGTTCGCGTTGAAATTTATTTTTCAAAGTCAGAATAACGCGGATTTTCTGAACGCCAGACTTTTTAGTATGGCCATGAAATGAAAAAGCGAGCCCCTCTTTACGTTTTGCATCTCCCTTATAACATTTTAGTTTCTGAGAAACAGGTATGGAAACATGAGGGCTTTCCACTATTTCAATCTTAACGTCTTTTTTATCAATCTTATCCCCGGATACATTATTTAGGTGAATACTGCTTCGGAAGTGGTCCAGCTCTTCACTCACTGTTGCTATGGAGCGTCCCTTAAGGTGGTCTATAATCACTGGCAGTGAAGGGTGGTCACATCCACTCTTTTGTAAACATTTCTCCGGGATTGTCGCTATCCCGGGCAGATCCAATTTTAAATGTGTCGCTGCAACTGTGACGAAGGGGATGCGGCTTGATTTGGTGAATGAGGAAGCCGGAATAAATCCCGAATTTACATTCACGTTTATTTCATTGTTAGAAAAATAATGATCAGGCCTTGAAGAATAAACTGGCACCACTGTATCATTTTCCCCGATAAGCTTGTTTTTGATTTTATGAACTCCGCCAATGGCCAGAGGTCTAAAATTTATCGGACGAAAATTTTGAGAAAAAATAGAATCCAAATTTTCTATCGTGCGGCTGCCATAACTCATCTCATTGAGTTCAATCCTTCCAAATGGAGAAATGGGATTTTTTACTCCCTCAGGCAAAGTAAAAAAAAGATGTTTTCCAATATTGGCAATTTCTGCTCCCCAATGCGGTGTGGAGAGAGTGATGAATGCATCGACTTGTTCATAGATTACTGGATTAACTTCGCGAATTGTGATATTTCTTTGACTAAAATCTTCTTTGAAAGAAATTGATCAAAGCTAGCAGCGAATTCATAGGTGCTTAAGGAGCTATTACCAGTGTCATACTCAAAGGAATGAACACGGTAACACTCATCAACCGTTTCAATATACTTCTCCATTTGACCAAAGCTTTTAGCATTCCCACCTATGCCATGGATGAGAAAAATATGATTGAGAGAAGGGCAGCTGGTTTGAGCTGCAGCATTAAGGGAAAAAGTAATTGTGAGAAGCACTAGCCATAATCTCATCCTGTTCTTGTCGGATGACCTACGAGATTACTTGACCAATATCTTCTAACTCATTGTTATTTCGGAGAAGAGTTCACAGCGCATCGACAGTTTGGGCCTTTGTTCTACACACTTGTCTTGTATGAAAAGACCTCACGTCTCGAGCAAGACACTGCTTAATTACAAATATCACCAGATGGAAATTTTTGAGAAACTTCTCAAAAAGGCGAGCAAGAAACCTACGGTCAAGACCATCCACAAGATCAGAATTACGATTCGTCGGTTGTCGGTTGTTGTTAATAGTCGCAAGTTAAAAGAGCTCGCAATAACTTTAGGAAAAGATCGTGATCTGGATGTCGCCATTTTAAATGCAAAGACTTATGGACTGAAAACTAAAAAGTTGATGAAGACAAAAAAGGCAGCAAGAAAAAGAACAATAGACGCTATAAAAGATTTTGATACTAGACTTCTCCATCGCCATTCCGATTTAAAAATCCTCAGCACTTATAAACGAGGGATGAGGAAGTTAAATATTAAGCTTCATAAATTTCAGAAGTTGGAACTGACTCCGAAGGATTTGCATCACCTCCGAATTGCTATCAAAGAAGTCCGTTATAGTTTAGAGGCCCTCGGTCACTTTTACCTTCGATTACAAAGGATGCAGGACGACTTGGGGCATATTCATGACCTGGAAGTTCTGCAGAAAATGAAAGGTAAAAAATCAAGAATCCAAAAAGACAAAGAGTCTTCTATGAAAGAATTTAATCGAACTTATCGATCCGCTCTGAGCTTTATTATAAGTTGTTCACAATTAAAAACCTAATTGTTTTTCAATGGTTTGAAAAAGACCGGCCCACGCTTCGTCATTTCCGGTTATTTCCTGGGTCCCTTGATTCCATACATCAAATCCCAGGACGTCACCGGCCGCCCGACTGCAAGCAGCTTCTGGAAGATGAGAGTAGTGGCTCCAATTCGTTGACCAGCAACCGGGATTGTACTGAGAGTAAAGAGTCTCCATTACAGCACTCAGACTATCTAAGCTTGTTAGTGGCAGAGGTATAGTAAGGTAAGGGGCAAGATTCTGCGAGAATTCAGTTTGAGTAATATCTCGTTTATTGATGGCACCAATTTGCTCTTCATAAATATCAATCATCCCAAATTTCGCAGAAATGATTGTGTAGCCACGAGCAGGGTAATTATTCCTTGGAGAGCAGTAATTTTTAAAAATGACCATCTCTTCTGCAACGTACATGCAGCTTTGAATACTGGAGAAACCAAAAAGAAGTCCTTTCTCCTTAAAGGTAAATTTTGAACCTTCAATTTGACTGACTAATTCTGCCATGGGCCTCAGTTCAAAACTCTGGGCGAAGGAGACTAGGGAGTGAAAAGAGAGAGCTAAAATAAGGAATAGTTTTTTCATGTGAAAAGCTTAGAGGAAGAATTCACTGTGGTAAAGACCTAAGCAAGCAATTATGTAAGTTATCCTAATCACGAAATACTAATGTTGCCTTGGTTCTAGCTTCACTTCTTTTTATATGTTCTCCTTTATCGACCAAAGGATGAAATTGCCCAACAAAACTTCAGATCGACTTAAAAAAAACATCCCCAGAATCATGGATGAATGGGAAAAAATAACTTTATCAGAAGTGCGCTCGGCACATCATCAAGAGAAACTTGCCCTCAGGGACTCTCTGCCTGGATATTTATCACATTTGGCCTCTGCTCTTTCTACTTCGATAAACCGGACGGAGGCGCGAAAAAAATCCGACAAAGATGAAAGTACCCGGTTAGGACAAATTCATGGAGAAGATCGAGCCTTCAGTTTTGAATACACCATAGACCAATTGATACTTGAGTATCAAATTTTGAGGCAAGTTATATGTGATGTGCTGGAGGAAGAAGTCGTCTTAAGCCCTGTTGAACGTGAAGTTATTGTTTGCTCAATCGAGCAGGCGGTTAATGATGCTGCAACTCAGTTTGCTCAATCATTGAAAGGCATTATCACTAAAGCTGCACAGGAAGAAGAATTTAGGGCCTTGGTCCAATCAAGAGATGATTTTCTATCCGTCGTCGCACATGAATTAAGGACTCCTCTTACGGCGCTACAGCTTCAAGCAGAAATGCTTTTGAGAAACGAATTATTAATTGAAAATGGTAAGAATACCAAAAGATTGTATGCTTTTTCTGGGCAAGTGAACAAAGAGATTAAAAGATTAAGTTTCTTGATAAATGATATCTTGGATTTTGGCAGAGTTCGATCTGGTCATTACAAATTTGAATTTGAAAAACACAATATCTGTAATGTCATTTCAGAAGTCATCGATAGATTGGATCCAGTTTTTCAATCCTTTAAGATGTCCCCACCTGAATTCATCTGTAATTTCGACGCGATAGTCAGAATTGATAAAGTCAGAATTGAGAAAGTGATCAATAACCTTCTCACTAATGCCATTAAGTATGGGAAGGGTAAGCCAGTAAAAATAGAAGTAGAGGCTCATGATAAGGATGTGGAAATAACGGTGACTGACATGGGGATTGGTATTGAGGCTTCAAATTTTGAGAGGATTTTTAATCGTTTTGAAAGGGCGATTTCTCCCAACGAAGTGACAGGCCTTGGCCTTGGATTATATATGGCCAAGGAATTATTTCTGCCCAT
>JFJP01031694.1_pt1 | contig 72221 bp, 56 predicted proteins | sample 431651 | NCBI WGS metagenome assembly JFJP01 (sample SAMN02602958, study PRJNA72255) | Microbial mat metagenome, whole genome shotgun sequencing project. | biome: fresh water; feature: sink hole; material: water; isolation source: purple microbial (photo- and chemosynthetic) mats found in... | reverse complement strand
AGATATGGAATATGCGATTGAATATGAGGCTGGTTTACAGCAATGATAAGTATAGATACAAATGTTGTGGTGCGGTATTTGATTAAGGATGTGAATAAAATTGTTGGGATATTGTGTGCAATGGTTAAAACAAAAGAAAACGATTTATTACTAAATTCGGATTGAGTGAAATAATGCCAATAGTGAGTCGTTTTTTAGGAATTGTTATTGCCATGTTTTGGAATGACCATTCGCCGCCGCATTTTCACGCTAAATATTGCGAATTGAAAAAAAATGTTTTTGCATATTACCCACGCTGAATATAAACACGATTTTATGATTGAGGTGGCTTTTAATGATGGTCGTAGTGGCGTGGCTGATTTGTCAAGCGTATTAAAGGGTTCTGTTTTTGAAGAGTTGAAAGATGTCGCTAAGTTTTCTGAATTTGAATTGGATAAAGAGCTTAATACCATTGTTTGGAAAAATGGCGCGGATTTAGCACCGGAGTTTATTTATTATTGTGCGTTTAAGGATGTTTCTGAATTGGCGGAACAGTTTAAAGCATGGAGTTATGTTAATTAATCTTAATCTAAAAAAACATCATGGAATATTTAATAAATAATTCAGAAGAAGAATCTCACAGCAATACAATAAACAGTCTGTTAGAAGAGATTGTTTGTTTTGATTGCATGGTGGCGTTTGCTAAAACATCTGGCTTTCGGATGATTGAAAAAACATTGATAGATGCTTTAGAACGAAATCAAGATAACCCACAAGCAAGATTTAGATTTATTTTCGGTTTAGATTTTTATCAAACCGAACCGGACTTACTTTATAAAATTTTAGAATTAACTGGAAAATATAACAATTTATCATTATTTTTAAGTACAGATGATTGTGTTTTTCATCCTAAAGTTTACGCATTTAAAACAACAAGAGCAAAAAATTATGTTGTAATTGGTTCTGCTAATTTAACAAGAGGAGGGTTATTAAATAATAATGAAAGTTCATTATTGGTTAATTCAACCGAAATGAGAAAAACTGTATTAAGTCAAATTAAACAGTTAATTGAAAATAATGAAATTATTAAAGCTACAGAAGATAATATCAGTGAGTACGAAGAAAAATATAATATTTACAATGTTAGAAAGATTTTCTTTGAACGAAAAACTAAAGACGCTATACAAAATCCAGTAGAAGGCGATTTTGAAACACTTGAAGCTATTTTAGACTTAATGAAGCAAAATAGTGAGTTTGAACAAGATGTTGCTCGTAGAATCAAATCAAGAAAATATGCTATAAAACAATTAAATAGTATCGCTAATGAACCTAATATCAATGCGCAAAGTTTTCTTAAATTTTATGAACCATTAGTACAAAATCCACAGTATTGGCATTCTAGTGGCCTCGCTCGTCAGAAAAATATAATTGCAAATAATGCTATATTATTTCAATCGGCACTTAGATTTGTTACAAACCAAAATAATCTAACACCACGAGAGGCATATTTGAAATTTGATAACATTAAAGGGGCAGGAAAGAATGCGATTAGTGAAGTTCTTCATTCAATTGACAATACAAGGTTTGCTGTGATGAATGAAAACTCTATTGCAGGAATGAATCGAGCAAACTATTTCTTTCCTAATAATACTACTTGTCAGGTTTACCAGGAGTTTTGTAACAACGCAAAAAATGTATGTCAAGCTTTTGAACTAAATAACTTTACAGAACTTGATGCGCTTTTGAATTACGCTTATTTTAATATTGATGAATAAGCCTAGTTAAGCAATGAAAACACAATTTGACCGCATCACCTTTAACCCAAAAATCTGTCACGGTAAACCGTGCATTCGCAGCTTGCGTTATCCCGTTGAAATTATTTACACACAAAACAGATTGAAAAATTAGCCGCATGAAATTTTTAGTTGATGTGCATTTTAAATAGAGTATATTTCAATGGCTTATAATCAATTCAAAAGCGAAATAGTAATGGAAAAATTAGGTATTGAACTGGAATTAAAAACGTTTATTCCTTCATCATTACCTGCATTTAAACCGACTGAGGAGGTAGTGTGAAAAAAGAAACGTTTGAAGGTTGGACATTATCCACATTGGACAAAGCTTTCAATCTTACGCAAATTTTGGACACCGATTCACCTTTATTGCAATGCTGGCAAAAGACTGAAATAGAAATATCCGCATTTGAAAAACAACTCTTATTAGATTTACAACAGCCGTTGGTATGGGGCGGTAAATCATGGAATGAAGTGGAATTAGAGAATAAATTTATCAGTCCGCTAATTATGGCAGTGAAATTTGATGATAGAAAAATGGGTTATTTTTTAGAGCGTACTTTATCAGGCATCGTGGGTGATTATGAGTTATCGGGTGTGGTGGATGGCATGATTGCGACAGGTTTTCGTGACCCTGATATTCCGCTGTTTTGTATGCACGAGTATAAGCGCAGCATTGAAAATCAGGGGTCACCGGATGCACAGGCGTTGGCAGCCATGTTAGTGGCGCGGGAAATGAATAATAACGATAAGCCGATTTATGGATTATATGTGGTGGGATTGATTTGGAATTTTATGGTGCTGAATGGCAATGAATATTGCATTAGTAAAGATTACAAATCCGATAATGAAGAAGTCTTTTTGGTTTTTAAAATGTTGAAGGCGTTGAAGCAGATTATTAAAGCGGAATTGCAATTATAAGTTGACTGGCATAGGGTATTGAGTTATTAATCAGGAATTAGCATGGCTTATAATAAATTTAAAAGCGAGACATTAACTGAGAAATTGGGAATAGAGCTTGAATTAAAAAGTGTTATTCCACAATTATTGCCTGAATTTAAACCAACGGATTTAGTGCTGACTATTTTGCGGGAAGCAACAAATGAAGCGTTAGGAACAGAAAAAGCTAAATCAGAATTTATTATCAATCCCATTTTAAAAGAATTGCATCGGCAAAATCCGAATAAGTTTAGTTATTTTTCTGGTTATAAATTTGATGTGGATGCGAAATTACAATTAAAAGGTTATTGTGATTTTATTCTTTCTGCATTTCCTAATTCACCGATTATTAAAACTCCAGTGTTTTGTTTGGTGGAAGCGAAAAAAGCGGATATTGAAGAGGGTTTCGGGCAATGTGGCGCGGAAATGTATGCGGCGAAATTATTTAATGAGCGGCATGATAATCCGCAAAAGGCGATTTATGGTTGTGTGACCAATGCGTTTTCGTGGGCGTTTTTGAAATTGGAAAATAACACGCTGTTTATTGACCCCAATTATGTGCCGTTGACGTTTGCTGAACCACATAAAGTGTTGGCGGTTTTGCAGTGGATTTTGGATGAGTTTTAACTTAAAAGGAAACCTAACTTGAGTGAAACTGAATATCTAACATTTTCAGAGTTTCTTGTTAATGCCCCCTTGTATCAAAAAGCAGAATTCTCTGACGAAGTAATAGAGTATTATGCCGATGGTCATGATGAAAATTCTCGTTTTAAAATTAGAATAAAAATGTCCTATTTTGAATCTGTCGATGTTTATTGTCCTGAATGTGGTAAATACAGCATTTTTGGACTTGATTACGATGGAGAAGACACAAGTGAGCCAGGTGGAGTTTATTTTTATACGATAGTATATTTTTGTTCTCGCAATTCCAATCACTTCTTGCGATTTACGCTTTTAATACAAGAGATGTTCATTCAAAAAATAGGTCAATTTCCTTCTCTGGCTGACTTAAACTCATACGATGTCAAAAAATACTCAAAAGTTCTCGAGAAAAAATACTTTCAAGAATTCACAAAAGCAATTGGTTTAGCTGCACATGGCGTGGGTGTTGGTTCATTTGTTTATCTGAGAAGAATATTTGAATTTTTAATTGAAGAAGCGCATCAAATCGCTAAATCACATTTAGAATGGAGTGAAGATTTGTATTGCAATGCAAGAGTAAATGAAAAAATAGGACTGTTGCGTATTGAATTGCCAGATTTTTTAGTTGAAAACACTTCAATGTATTCGATTTTGAGCAAAGGTATACATGAATTATCAGAGCAAGAATGTTTAGCGGCTTTTCCTGTTATGAAATTAGGGATTGAAATGATATTGGATGATAAATTGGCAAAGCGTGAAAAAGAAGCAAAACAAGCACAAGCCACAAAAGCTATTCAAGAGCTTCATGGCAAACATAGTGTAAAAGCCAAGTAAATTTGAGAGGGAATCATGCAAGCCATCGAATTTAAACCGCCATCAATAAATACCAAGAGGATTCTACTGTGACGGCAACAGTAACATCACAACCAGAAATCGCTGCCGATTACAACAAAGACTTCTACGCATGGCTCATTAAAAACGCCGATTTATTGCGCAAACGACAATTTAATGAAATAGATAGTGAACACGTTGCCGAAGAATTAGAATCCATGAGCAAAAGCGAAAAACGGGAATTAATGAGCCGCCTTACTGTTCTACTTACTCACTTGTTAAAATGGCAGTTTCAATCAGCTCGTCGTTCTCGCAGTTGGAAAAACACCATTTTAACCCAACGCATTGATATTAATGAATTATTAGAAGACAGCCCCAGTTTAGAATACGAATTAAACGATAAAATTCCAGTTGCTTATGAAAAAGCCCGTTTAAGTGCTGAAGATGAAACAGGGATTGATAAAAAACATTTTCCAAACGAATGCCCTTTTAATTTATCACAAATGCTGAATAAAGATTTTTTTCCTGAGTAAACCATTATGTCCTACAGCGAATTTAGTTTAGCCCGCGTCACTAAAGAGTTTCAATTAGCCATTATTGAAGAAGAAAATTTATTTTTTGACATTCCAAATGTCGTTTTTAGCGACTTTTTAAAAGAGACGCTGAAATATAATGTTCCTCTCGCGGTGGCTAATAATACTGAAAAAGCGCGTTCTGAATTAATCATTAGTCCAATCTTACTCGAAGCGCGAAAAAAACAAGAATCATTCAATTTCTTTTCAGGCGTTAAATTTGATGTAGATGAAAGTAAGGGGTTAAATGGATTTTGTGATTTTATTATTAGCCACTCAAAAGAACTGCTTTTTGTGACTGCGCCTGTTTTTATGTTAGTGGAAGCAAAAAATGAGAATATTTTGAATGGGTTAGGACAATGTATTGCTGAAATGGTTGCAGCGCAATTATTCAACCAACAAGAAAATAATTCGATAACCTCTATTTGGGGAGCTGTCACAACAGGAACAATCTGGCAATTTTTAAAATTGACCGATAAAACTGTTGAAATAGATTTAACCGAATATTATTTGCGCGATATTGAAAAAATTTTAGGATTCCTGAGCTATACCAGCAACATGACTGCTTAAGCAGCACATCATTAATTAGACGAGGACTTTCATCATGTACAAAGAAAAAGATTTCGGCACTCCAGCGAGTAGACGAGGACTTTCATCATGTACAAAGAAAAAGATTTCGGCACTCCAGCGAGTAGTGCGACACAAACCGTCACTTTAGAAATTGATGGTTTTAAAGTGACCGCCCCTGTTGGCACGTCAATTATGCGAGCGGCAGCCAGTATTGGGATTGAAATTCCCAAGTTGTGCGCTACCGACAGTATTGAACCGTTTGGCTCGTGTCGCTTGTGCGTGGTGCAAATTGAAAACGGGCGCGGAATGCCTGCCTCCTGTACCACGCCTGTGGCAGAAGGTTTGAAAGTGGTCACGCAAAATAAAAAATTGGCCGATGTGCGGCGTGGGGTGATGGAGTTGTATATCTCTGACCATCCGCTGGATTGCTTAACTTGTTCATCAAACGGCGATTGCGAATTACAAGACATGGCAGGTGCGGTGGGGTTGCGTGAAGTGCGTTATAAACCAATAGAAACCCATTTGAATGCGCTAAAAGATGAAAGTAATCCGTATTTTAGCTTTGACCCCAGTAAATGTATCGTCTGCTCGCGTTGTGTGCGTGCCTGTGAAGAAACGCAAGGCACATTTGCATTAACCATTGATGGACGCGGCTTTGATTCCAAAGTATCGCCCGGACAAAACCAAACTTTCATGGATTCTGAATGCGTATCGTGTGGCGCGTGTGTGCAAGCCTGTCCTACGGCCACCTTGATGGAAAAAGCCGTTATTGACCATGGTCAACCTGAACACGCCATTGTTACTACTTGCGCGTATTGTGGCGTGGGCTGTTCATTCCGTGCCGAAATGAAGGGCGAACAAGTGATTCGGATGGTTCCTGACAAAAATGGTCGAGCCAATCATGGTCATTCTTGTGTAAAAGGGCGTTTTGCGTTTGGTTACGCAACGCACAAAGACCGCATCACCAAACCGATGATTCGTCAATCTATTAACGATGCGTGGCAAGAAGTCAGCTGGGAAGTGGCGATTAATCACGCCGCATCTGAACTAAAACGCATTCAAGCCAAATACGGCAAAGACTCGATTGGCGGTATCACCTCCTCGCGTTGCACCAACGAAGAAACCTATTTAGTGCAGAAACTGATTCGCGCAGGTTTTGGAAACAACAACGTAGATACTTGTGCGCGGGTGTGCCATTCCCCCACAGGGTATGGCTTAAAGCAAACCTTGGGTGAGTCAGCGGGAACGCAAGATTTTGACTCCGTACTGGCAGCGGATGTGATTATGGTAATTGGTGCAAATCCTACCGACGGGCATCCTGTGTTTGGTTCGTTGATGAAAAAACGTCTCAGACAAGGGGCTAAATTAATTGTGATTGACCCGCGTGAAATTGATTTGGTCAAAACGCCACACGTTCAAGCCAGTTATCATTTGAAATTGCGCCCCGGGACAAATGTCGCATTAGTGACCGCATTGGCTTATACCCTTGTGAGCGAAAATTTAGTGGATGAAGATTTTGTTAAGGCGCGTTGTGATGTGGCTTCATTTGAAAAATGGCGCACTTTCGTGCTGCAAGAGCATCATTCACCTGAAGCAACCGCAGCGATTACGGGTGTGCCAGCAGAGCAAGTGCGCGCTGCCGCCCGTTTGTACGCAACAGAAAAAAATGGCGCGATTTATTACGGTTTAGGGGTGACAGAACACAGTCAAGGTTCAACCACGGTGATTGGGATTGCTAATTTAGCAATGGCAACGGGCAATTTAGGGCGTAATGGTGTGGGTGTAAACCCATTGCGCGGTCAAAACAACGTACAAGGTTCGTGCGACATGGGGTCGTTTCCACATGAATTTCCAGGCTATCGTTATGTTGGCGACCCACAAACCCATGCGTTGTTTAGTGAATCTTGGCAAGCCACCTTAAGCACAGAACCCGGTTTGCGTATTCCCAATATGTTTGAAGCCGCGCTGGATGGCAGCTTTTTAGGGCTGTATATTGAAGGTGAAGATATAGCCCAATCTGACCCTGATATTAAACACGTTCACGCCGCGTTACGCGCGATGGAATGCGTGATTGTGCAGGATATTTTCTTGAATGAATCGGCAAAATTTGCGCACGTCTTTTTACCTGGGGCAACCTTTTTAGAAAAATCAGGCACGTTTACTAACGCCGAGCGGCGAATTTCTCCCGTGCGGCAAGTGATGAAACCGTTAGCAGGGTATGCCGATTGGGAAGTGACGCAAATGCTGTCTAATGCGTTGGGCTATCCTATGAATTACAGCCATCCGTCTGAAATTATGGCAGAAATTTCCGCCCTTACGCCCAGTTTTGCAGGGGTCAGTTACGAAAAAATTGACGCAATGGGCAGTGTGCAATGGCCTTGTAATGATGAAACGCCAGACGGTACACCCTTGATGCACATTGGACAATTCTTGCGGGATGATGGGAAAGGCAAATTTTTATTGACAGAATATGTTGCTACCGATGAAAAAGTGACACCGATGTTCCCATTGATTTTAACCACAGGACGGATTTTGGCGCATTACAACGTGGGGGCGCAAACCCGCCGCACTGAAAATAATGCTTGGCATAGTGAGGATGTGTTGGAACTTCATCCGCAGGATGCAGAAGACCGTGGTGTGCTGACAGGCGATTGGGTTGGAATTAAAAGTCGTGCGGGGGAAACGGTGCTACGCGCGTTGGTGAGTGAAAGAATGCAGCCAGGGGTGGTTTACACAACCTTCCATTTTCCTGAATCAGGTGCGAATGTGATTACCACCGATAATTCGGATTGGGCGACCAATTGCCCTGAATATAAAGTCACGGCGGTGCAAATTACCAAAGTGATGCAGCCATCAGAATGGCAACAAAGTTATCAGGCGTTTTCGGATAAGCAGTTGGAATTTTTAGAAACGGCTCATCAACAAGCGGTTTAATCTGAAAATAAAAGGAGTGTTAAGTGATTAACGCTCCTGATTTTGCAAAGTAGCAGGAGTTTAAAATGAATGTAACCATGCAACGTCGCGCTGAAATTGCATTTGATTTATTAAATGAGAAAGATCACAAGCAATTACAACGCGCTTTGGAGCGTTTGAATACACTATCACCGTTTGATTTTTATCATGATCGGAATATTCACAAGTTAGTTTTTTTCACTGGCGAAAAATTATATTCTTTTAAGGGAAATAAAGATTTAAGAATTCTTTTGTCTATTGATAATGAAAATACAGAAAAATGTATTGTTGAAGATATTTTTACTGTTGGGCGATTAAAAAAATTACCTGTATTTAGAGACCAACAAATTGTATGAAAGAATTAAGTTATTTAAATTTTGATCCAATTCAAGCGCGACAAGAGTGGCAGGAATATAAAAACCTCCTACAAACCCATTCAGAACTTGAAGAAGCTAAAGATGTATTGCCTTTTTTTAAACAGCGACATCATTTATCTTTATTAATTGGTTATTATTTGTCTTACATTGAAGAACCCAATTGTTTCGGACATGAATTTGATATTTTTGGTGACTTTAAAGCTGATTTAATTGTAGGAGATTTTAATAAACGACGGTATTTACTGATTGAATTTGAAAATGGAAAATCAAATAGTATTTTTAAACGAACTCAAAGAGCGGTTTCAGAATGGTCGCCTCGTTTGGAAAAAGCATACTCCCAATTAACTGATTGGTTGTGTCAATTAGATGGAGAGAAATCTACCCCCAAATTTCAAGAGATATTTGGCAACCATGATGCAGAGTTTCAAGCCATTATTATCATTGGCAAAGATATAACTTTATCAGATTCCGAACAAAGAAGATTACGTTGGCGCGTGAGTAAAACAGTGATTGATTCAAAAAAATTTCAAATTATCACTTTTGAAGAATTATTAGAACAGTGTGATTATTACCTTACGCGCTATTACGGGATTTAAAAATAAATGTATGCCGAGTTATTTACCCCCTTTGAAAATGCGCAAAATTTAGCAGGCAAAGCCTGGCAACACGCGGTTAATATTGATTTAATAGAACAAAGCAATATTAAAGACTGCTCAATTCATTGTTTTCATTATCAGCAAATGCTAGAAATGCTGATAAAACATTTGTTAGAAACCAAAAGTAAATATGGCGCCTATTCACATAGCCATAAATTGCATAAATTACTGGAAGAATTAATCGAAGTCACCGCATTTAAAACCGACAAAACCAAATACCGCATGGCTCTACAAGTGATTACCGTTTGTGCCGAAGAATATCGCTACAATTTTTTGATTGATTGTGAAGGCTATAAAGACAGTGTGAATATTGCTAATGAATTGCTGAATGAATTATTGCTTTTTTCGACTCTACCCTGTTGACTTTAAAAGGCATCAAATCCAAGTCTCTTATTTCCTTACGGTCAATTCGATGCGATGTTCAGAGGCAATATTATTTCTCTCGCGCAGCATGACATCTATCTCGGCTTCAGAAAGTTCACCACGACTATACATTTGGCTATACGGTGCATCCAATATAATAGTTGAACTGGTTATAACAAAGTCAACGCCTAAATAATGCGCCAGTGGCGAATTTGCAGCCCCTAATCGTTTCCACTCATCGTTTAATTCTTTATCAAAAAGCGACAATAGCGCAGGGCTAATCATCCGAACATGGGTCGGGTCATTGATAAAATTGTCGTGTCTTGGATGGGGTACGCCAATTTCAATTTTGGCATTATTTTTACAGATTCGATACAACTCTTTCATCATGCCAAGAAAGACCCGTGACTGCTGCCCTAAATGTTCTAAAGAATGATTAAAACGCACCGCATCAACTGAATTATCAGCCCATATCCAAGGCAATACTTCCAAATCACATAGCACATCAGGCTTGCACTCGGGGAACATATCGACATTAATATAGCCATTGGCTTTGTTATAACCACACCCCATGTTTAACTTCATTTTTAACCTCGTTGATAACACAATGTTTAAACGTATTTTAATCCCCAAAAACCTTACCAATTCTACACCATCAATCTTGGGTTATAAAAGCGTTCCTGCATCAGTTTCAAATCTTTCACTTATAATCCATTTTTTCTTTACACGTTCATAAAAAAACATGGCATTTCAAACTTTAATGGTGCAAGGCACAACTTCCGATGCGGGGAAAAGTACGCTTGTCACTGCATTGTGTCGCTATTTCTATCAACAGGGCATCAGCGTTGCCCCGTTTAAACCGCAAAATATGGCGTTAAACAGTGCGGTGACAGCGGATGGTGGAGAAATTGGTCGTGCTCAAGCGGTACAAGCGGCAGCCTGTGGTTTAGCACCGCATACCGATATGAATCCTGTATTGCTCAAACCCAGTTCAGACCAAACCGCACAAGTGATTATTCACGGCAAAGCCATTAATCATCAACAAGCTAAAACCTATCACGCCTACAAAAAAGTAGCGATGCAAGCCGTATTAGACTCTTATCACCGTTTAACGGCGCAATATGACAGGATTATCGTAGAAGGAGCGGGCAGTCCTGCGGAAATTAATTTGCGCGACAATGATATTGCGAATATGGGGTTTGCCGAGCAGGTGGATTGCCCCGTTATTTTGATTGCCGATATTGATAAAGGCGGGGTATTTGCCCATCTTGTTGGCACTTTGGCGTTATTATCCCCTACCGAACAAGCACGGATTGTCGGCTTTGTGATTAATCGTTTTCGTGGCGATATTGATTTATTAACCTCAGGGCTAACTTGGCTTGAACAAAAAACGGGCAAACCCGTGTTAGCGGTGCTGCCGTATTTACAAGATTTATATATCGAACCTGAAGATGCGATTGCGGTGAAAAAAACCAGTAGCACACAACAAAACGCCTTGAATGTGGTGGTTATTGCCTTGCCCCATATCGGTAATCATACTGATTTTGACCCGTTGCGTTTACATCCTGCGGTGAATTTGGCGTTTGTGCGTGATGTGAAACAATTGCCCGCTGTGGATTTGTTGATTTTGCCAGGCAGTAAATCGGTACGGGATGATTTGGCATGGTTAAGACAGCAGGGCTGGGAAGAGGTGATTAAACGGCATTTGCGTTACGGTGGGAAAGTGTTAGGCATCTGCGGGGGATTTCAAATGCTGGGACAAACTATCAATGACCCACACGGCATTGAAAGCGCGGCAGGTTCTACTAACGGATTGGGTTTATTGACAATGAATACCACGTTTCATTTTGAAAAATGTTTACACCAACGGGAGGGACGGTTGCTATTAGGCGATGTGCCGATTGCAGGTTATGAAATTCATGCGGGGATAACCACGGGAACAGCGTTAAAAAAACCCGTGCTGCAATTCTCGGATGGCATGGAGGGGGCTATTTCAGAAGATAATTTAATCATGGGAACGTATTTACATGGCTTGTTTGATTTACCCGCCGCCTGTAATGCGCTGCTGCACTGGGCTGGCAGTCAGCAAGCCCAAGCGATAGATTATGCCGCGTTGAAAGAAGCGGGTATCAATTTATTGGCACACACGCTAACACAACAGTTTGATTTTGCTAAACTAAATCAAGCTTGCGCAGCGTGGGCAGTAAAATCTGCTTAACCTGCTTTATTCCCTCCTTTTGTAAAGGAGGGTTGGGAAGGATTTTAAAACTTAAAAACCTGACACCAGGATTAAACAGGTGGATTTGGGGCGGTTTCACCACCGAACAGTCTAAAAATGAATTGAAATACTTTTTTAATTCCGTCCCAAATTTTGGGCAGCAACCAAATCATCAAAGCGATAAAAACCGCTAAGGCAACCAAAAACCAAAAAGGGTGTTGTAAACACGCCCAAACGCCAGCAATCACTGTGACATCTTCTGTAATAGACGCTGCCCAATTGCTAAAAGGCTCAGGTGAGGTATTAATTAACACCCGCGAGCCTGCTTTGGTGGCGTGTGTGCTGGCTGCCAGACCTCCTCCAGCAATGGCGGCAGCAAGCCCTAAGGCAGGGGTTACATCACCGACTGCCCCGGCTGCTAAAATAGCGCCTGCGGGAATCCGAATAAAGGTATGAATGCCGTCCCATACAGTGTCCACCCCAGGGATTTTATCGGCAAAAAATTCCACACAATACATTAATCCTGCGATACCAATCACTAAGGGACTGGAAACCGCGTGTAATTCGGGCGGTAAATGAATATTGCCTGATTGTGCTAACAATCCCAAGGTGAGTAAGGTGGCATATAAATTAATACCGCTTGCCCAGCCCACGCCCATCGTTAGCGCGAGTGTGGCAGAAATTTGATCTAATTGTTCCATAACAAACCTCAGGGAAATTAAAAAACAATGAGTTTAAACTAATCCTCTCTGTTTTCAACCCACGTTGACCGCTGGTGAAGTGATTATGATGGAAATGGTTGTTGGCAAAGTGTTTTTATATTGAAACAGTCTGAGTGCGAAACTGTTGGTATAGCGAGGGGGAGAATGATTCAGCCGCTCATGGTTTGACAAGCTCACCATGAACGGATTTGGGAAAGTTATTTCTGTAAAGCAGGGGGCATTTTTGAAGCGTTCGTTATGGATTACACGGGGGCAGGAATGACAGTCAGTTCATTCTGCACGGATTTCACATTTTTCTGATTGCCTACCACTTTTATCGCTTCGGCAATGGTTGATTCAGAGTCCACTGCCCCTGTTAGTTTTACCACCCCAGCAACGGTAGTCACTTCAATTGGCGCAGTCTTTAGCAACGGGTTATTCACAAGAACCAGTTTAACCGCAGTCGTAATCATTGAATCATCCATAAATTCACCCGTTGCCGTCGCATGATCGGCAACAACTTCTTTTGCACCTGCGATTTTCTTTTCGGCTTTTTCTGCCGTTTTATCCATCTGATTGCCAGCTGTTGCGATTGCATTTTTGGAAGCGTCTACCGATTCAGCGATATACTCGTTCGCTTCATGGGCTTGTTGATCTATTGCTTGATGCGCATCCTCTATTTTTTCATTGGCATCTTCAGTGACTTGCTCAATTTTTTCTTCGGTATTTGCAGCAGCCTGATCAATTTTCTGTCCTGCTTTTTCAGCACTATCTTCACCGCCACACCCTGTTAACCCTAAAGCAACGGAAAAACAGCCCATAACAAACAGGCTCTTAACTAAACTCGGTGACGGGCATTTTTTTATGATTTTCATTGTTGTTCTTTGAGGGTGAGAAGGGTGGTAAAAGTCTGTCCAATGAAGTGACAATGAGGCTGCCATTAAAAAACGCAGAACCTTGGACAAATCAACAGCAGTACATAGAAAGCTTATTTTGATACTAGCCCTATTGCTCGCCTTTATCTGTACGATAGCGTACATAATTTTTCAAATCGCTAAACTCGACACCTGCAAAACATTTCTAAGGTATAGTCACAGCATTCGTTAAAACACAAAGTGCAGAGAGAATGATGTTTCAGGAAAACCGTGTTGATAGGTTAGCGGCGATTGCAATGATTAGTTTATTAATCGCAGGTTGTTTTGTGATTTTGCGTCCCTTTTTTTCGGCGATGTTGTGGGCGGTCATTTTGGCTTATTCGACCTGGCCTGTGTATTTGGTTATTGAGAGGTTGGTGAGAGGCAGACAAGCACTGGCAAGTGTTTTAATGGTGGTTATTATTGCCGCAATTTTAGTCTTACCTTTAGCTTTATTGGGCTTTAGTTTTTCTGAAAATATCAGTGCGTTGTTTGAAATGGTCAAACAATTATTAAAATACGGTTTACCTGTGCCGCCTGCTTGGATTGCGAAACTGCCTTTTATTGGCAGCGCAATCAATAATTATTGGCTAGCTTTGGTCGGTGACAGTGCCAAATTAACCGCTTTAATCAGTGAATATTTATTACCGCTACGCACTAACGTTTTAAACTTGACTGCCAAGTTAGGTGCAGACTTGGTTTATTTGAGCCTAAGCGTATTTTTAGCCTTTTTCTTTTATTGTGACGGCAGGAAACTAGGCGACAAACTATCGGCATTGTTTAGTCGGGTGGGCGGTCATGCTGCACTGGAATTATTACAGCTTGCAGGTGATACCATTAAAAACGTGGTCTATGGCATTCTTGGCACTGCCTTAGCACAAGGTTTTTTAGCAGGACTCGGCTTTTTAATTGCAGGCGTACCAGGCAGCTTACTCTTAGGCACGTTGACGTGTGTCTTGTCCTTAATTCCAGTAGGGCCGCCGTTAATTTGGCTACCTGCCGCATTATGGTTATTTCAAAAACAAGAAACGGGCTGGGCAATCTTTTTAGTCATTTGGGGAATTGCCATTGTCAGTACGATTGATAATGTCCTAAAACCCTACTTCATCAGTAAAGGCAGTAACTTACCCTTTGTATTAGTGTTTTTGGGCGTGCTGGGTGGGGTGTTGGCTTTTGGATTAATCGGGGTTTTTTTAGGTCCGACCGTGTTAGCGATTGCGTTTCGTTTATTTCAACGATGGAGTAAGTAGGTGATACAAAGTTTTGGCGCATTTTTATTTTATAACCTATTGAAATATAAAATAACTATTCTGACAAAAATGCGCTAAAACTTACGGTTAGTTACTTAGCTAAACAGCAAAACTCAAGCAAGTAAAACGGGCGGATGGTTTTGCAGTACAAAAAAGGGTGTCACTCCAAAAAATCAGTTTCAGAATCAATAAACTGAACACGATTACCGCCACCAAAATTTTTAGCTTGATACATTGCTTTATCGGCTAAATCTGTCAGTTCTTTGACACTTAATTGCTCATCTTTGAACAGAACAAGACCTATGCTGACTGTGCAGCAGTGCTGAATATAAAAATCTTTTTTGTTATCGCATTTTATGGTTAATTTATAATTTGCAAACAGAGTCGTGCGTATCTTTTCTGCAAGATTAGCCGCTTGAAGCCTAGCGTTGCTTTTCTTCTGATGCAAATTATTTAGAATAACAACAAACTCATCACCACCAATTCGAGCCGCCGTATCGGTATCTCGAATACAGCTTGTCAAGCGAGCCGACATTTCAACTAAGACCGCATCGCCATAGATATGTCCATAATTATCATTTAATGATTTAAAATTATTTATATCCATAAATAGCAATGCAGCATAAGAATTATTGCTATTACTTAAATACATGGATTGTTTTAGGCGGTCATTGAATAAAATGCGATTGGGTAGATTCGTAAGGGTATCGTGTAGACACTGCTTTGTGCGTTTCTCCAAAGCAGCTTCACTCAGTCGCAAGCTTTCTTTGATTTGTTCGACTTGTTGTGTGCGTTCTTGCAAACTGGCTTCACTGATTCGTAAGCTTTCTTTGAGTTGTTCGACCTGTTGTGTGCGCTTCGCTAGAGCGGCTTCACTTAGTCGTAGGTTTTCTTTCCCCAGTGCAATTTGTTTGTTGGCTGTTTGAAAATATTTCTCCATGTATTTACCTCTTCTTTAATCCACTCTGCGCTTTTTGTTAAATAAATCTTATTTTCCAGCTGCTGAAAAATAATGGCTGTACAGCTTATTTATCCAATTTTTCAAGACTTGGTCTGTGCGCTGGCGCACTTATACATAAAGTGTCTTTATTTGGCAAAAACGCATGAAATTCTTAACCTAACACCACCCGCACTTGATGAACCTGTTCATCATGGCATAACAAAATGCTATTGCCGTTAGTTTGACGTTCTCCATCCAATTCGATGAAAGCAATCCCGCGTGTGACGGCATTCGGGTTTTCCACTGCAATTTCATAACGAGTCTGTTGGTGTTGATAAACCAGACTGTAATTGCGCCACACTTTTGGAATACAAGGATTAAAAACCAGCTTATCACCGCGCACTTGCAAACCTAATGCCCATTCCAAACCAGCCCGATAATACCAACCCGCCGCGCCTGTGTACCACGTCCAGCCACCGCGCCGCGCATGAGGCGGTTCTGAATAAATATCGGCTGCTAATATGTAAGGTTCGACTTTATAAGCATAAATGCCAGTACGAGTGGTCGTGCTGGCAATGGGATTCAGCATACGCAACAAGTCTATCGCCTGTTCACCTTCACCCAACATCGCATAAGCAATCACTGACCAAATCGCCGCGTGGGTATATTGACCGCCATTTTCACGCACACCTGGTGGATAACTTTTGATATAACCTGGATCGCGTTCTGTTTTGTCAAACGGTGGGGTGAATAGCAATACTAAATCATCACCATACCGAATCAAATATTCACGCACTGAATTCATCGCTTGCCGCGCCCGTTCAGGGTCAGCCGCGCCGGAAATAACTCCCCAACTTTGGGCAATCGAATCAATTCGACATTCTGCATTGTCTGCTGAACCGAGTGGCGTACCATCATCAAAATAAGCCCGCCGATACCACGCGCCATCCCAAGCTTGTGTTTCCACAGCCGTTTTCAGTTCGCTAACGTGATTACGCCACCGACTGGCACGTTCATACTCGCCTTGCGTTTGCGCAATGCTGATAAATTCATTCAGGGTATTTATCAAAAACCACGCTAACCAGACACTTTCACCTTTGCCCTGATTGCCGACCCGATTCATGCCGTCATTCCAGTCGCCGCTACCGATTAATGGTAAGCCGTGCGCACCTGTTTGCAAACTCACCTCCAAAGCACGCGCACAGTGTTCAAACAGACTCGCGGTTTGTTTCGACTCAGTGGGTTCGTAATACGCATCATCCTGTTCGGGGGTTAATTGCGCCCCTGCCAGAAATGGCACGATTTCTTCAAGTATCGCTACATCACCTGTTACTTTCAGATAATGCGCCACCACATAAGGCAACCAAATCCTATCATCCGAAAAACGAGTGCGGACCCCGCGACCCGAAGGCGGATGCCACCAATGTTGGACATCCCCTTCGGCAAATTGCCGTGCGGCAGCTTTCAATAAATGAGTACGGCTTAAATCAGGACGAGCTACCATCAATGCCAAACTATCTTGAAGTTGGTCACGAAAGCCATAAGCTCCGCCAACTTGATAGAATCCCGCTCTTGCCCACATCCTGCAACTGAGGGTTTGATACAGTAACCAGCCATTCAATAATAAGTCGAGTTCTCTATCAGGGGTTTTAACCTGTACTTTGCCTAAGATATGTTGCCATGACTGCTGAACCTGCGCAAAAGTGGTGGCGACTGGGATAGTGCGATAACGTTTTACCAACGCATTGGCATCGGCGCGGTCATTGCCTTGCCCTAATAAAAATACGATTTCAGTACGTTTGTTTGGGGCAAATTCAAGCGTGATTTGCTGGGCTGCACACGGGTCTAAGCCTGCACCCAAGCGTTTTTTCAAACCTTCATTGTTCAATAAACTGGCAGGTGCATCCAAACTGCCATTGCGACCAATAAATTCAGCCCGATTACCTGTCCATTTGGTTTGTCCTGCTAAATCGGCAAAAGCAATTCGTTTGCCAAATTCGATGTCCCAAGGATTGTAAGCAAATAAAGCTCCTGTTTCTGGGTCGCGTTCAGTGATGATATGTGACGCGGTGACGGTGCGTGATGCACCGAGTACCCATTCGACATAAGCGGTCACAGTGATTTTACGAGTACGACCTGAGACATTGGTTAAGGTTAAAGCTGAAATTTTGACTGAATCATTGGGACTGACAAATTGCAGTAATTCACTGTGAATACCATGCGAACTATGTTCAAAGCAACTGTAGCCCTGTCCGTGTCGAATTAAATAACTGGCATTTTCGACTCGAATCGGCAACGCAGTGGGGTTCCATAATTCGTTGCTATCATCATCGTGTAAATAAAATACTTCCCCAGGCGCATCACTGACCGGATCATTTGACCAAGGCGTTAATTGATTTTCCCTACTATTGCCACTCCAAGTACAACCACTGCCTAATTCGGACACGATAAAACCAAAATTCGGATTAGCAATCACATTCACCCAAGGTGCGGGAGTCCATTGTCCTTTCCCCAGTACAATCACATATTCACGCCCATTTTCGGCAAAACCGCCCAGTCCGTTGAAAAATTCTAATGGTGGAATTGCCAACACTTCGACAGGCTCAGTGCGAACGGTTGGTTCGACAGGCGCAGTGCGAGCGGTCACTTCGATAGGCTCAGTGCGAATGGTTCGTTCGTGGTGAGCTTGTCGAACCACAAAAGCAGCCGCAGGGCGCGGATGACGCAGCAACTGTTCGGCTAAGGTTCCGCGACTGCTAACCAAAATTGCCCGCGCCACCGATTGTAATAACAGCCGTTCATCAACTGAGAGTAAATCAAGCCGCATCACAAAAATTTCGCCATGTTTTTCATGTTCACTATGCGAAGACAAAGCTTGGCTTTCGCGCACCGTATTTTCCAGTTGCGTTTGCAAATCCTCAACATAAGACAATTCTTTTTCGTTCAAAATCACCAAATCAACCGCCAAGCCTTTCATGCGCCAATATTCATGCGCACGGAGCAGTTGTTCAACCAGACTGCGTTCTTCCAACTCCATCACCCGCAACAACACGATAGGGCGGTCGCCAGAAATGCCATATCGCCACAGACCGTTCAGACTCAAGGTATTGAGCTGCATTAATTTAGATGATGGGCGCAAGGAAGAATCGCTATACAGCAAGCGGCTGGCTAAATCCTGAAATAACTGCGCTTCGTCTGGTCGGGTGCGCAAATGATGCAGTTGCACATGAGCATACGTCCACGCCATTGCCGAGACGCGCTCGAAAGTGGAAACGTTGTGATATTTATCAACCGCATTTTCCACCGCTTGCCGTGAACTCGCGACCAGCGTAGTGAAGGTAATATGTTCAGTCGCTCCCGCAGCTATTCGTACCCGAATCCGCAAACTGAAAATCGGGTCTAGCACCGCGCCGACTGTATTCGTCAAGGGGCGACCATCCATGATGGCAAGCGGTTCACGCACGGTTTGTCCTCGTCCGATAAAACGGGCGCGGTCGGTTTCATATTGAAAACGGTCACTGTTTTGATGGTCTGCCAGAATATGCGCTGCCCACATTACGGGTTCTGTCGTTTCACGCGGGCGACGTTGGGCAAGCAAGGCACGTCCACGCGCTAAATATTCGGTATGCACAAACAAATTGGAAAAAACTGGATGTGAAATATCGGCGGCAAAGGACGTTAAAACTACTTCTGCGTAAGAGGTGATGTCGATTTCGCAGGTACTGTCGCCATTATTGGTCAGGCTTAACCGTCTAATTTCGGCATCATCTTCGGGTGAAACTATTATTTCTAATGAACTCAAAATAGCACCATCGGTACGGGTAATCCGTGCGCGGTCTTCGGCAAATAACACTTGATAATCATCAGGTTGTGCCACTGTCGGTTGATAACCCGCTGACCAGACTTTACCGCTTGCCACATCGCGCAAATAAATATAGTTGCCCCAATTGTCGCGGCTGACATCTTCACGCCAACGAGTGACCGCCAAATTGCACCATGAACTGTAGCCAGAACCTGCGCCAGTAATCATCACCGCGTAATGACCATTGGACAGTAAATGGGCAGACGGCACGGCAGAAGTAGCCGAAGGCACTCGCCGAATCGGGGGTTGTACGGTTTCTTTTACATCGGAAATTTCTTGCAATAGCGGAATAATGCTGGTTTCTGCACCTGTTGGGATTCGCTCTTGTAGCAACAAATCAGCCGCCTGAATCAGCGGGGCGTGGTGGAAACGATGCCGCATTACCCCATCATGCACCACATTCGCAAAGGCCACCAGCGACATCCCTTGATGATGCGCCATGTAACAACGCACGATAGCCACACGCTGACTGTCTGCCAATCGCACTGGGGTAAAATCTAAAGCCTCATAAAAACCGTAACGACCTAACGCCCCTTCTTTTTCTAACTGCACAAAATTTTCCACCGCCGCATGAGGAAAGTACATTGCTGCCAATGCGGTGGCGTAAGGGGCGATGACTAAATCTTCTGCCAGTCCCCGTTTCAAGCCTAAACCAGGTACACCAAATGCTGAATACTGATAAGTGAAATGTTGGTCACGCCCATTGAAAGCCGATTCTGATACACCCCACGGCACAGCGCATTGTTTGCCATATTCGATTTGCCGTTTTACTACCAAGCGGCAGGTTTGGTCGAGTAAGCTGTAACGCGGGGTAAAGGTCACTAACGAAGGCATCAAATATTCAAAGATTGAACCTGACCACGATAACAATACCGTGCCTTTTGCCGCACGAGTGACTCTACGCCCCAAGCGAAACCAGTGGCTATTGGGTATATCGCGTTTAGCAATGGCAACAAAACTGGACAGCCGCGCTTCCGAAGCCAGTAAGTCGTAATAACTGGAGTCAAGTTTTCCTTCGTTCACTTGATAACCAATTGAAAATAAATGGCATTCAGCACTGTATAAAAAGCTAAAATCCATTTCGTGAAACAAATTATCAAATTGTGTTGCCAGATTTTCCAAGCGATTGGTAAGAACTTCGGTTTGCCGCACCGCACTATGTAGCGACATCAGACGCAGTTTCAATTCAGCGGTCGGTATTGTATTGTTTGGCAACGCTTCAAGATTGACCAATGCCTGTGTGTAACAAGCCGAAAGCTGATTGAGGGGGGTATTGAAATGGAGTGAATTGGAAAAACCACAGTCGTTTGGCGATTCCAAACCGCTATTGAAGTCTTGCGTGAAATAAATCCAAGGCAGCAAACTCTCCACATCGCGGGCATGGGAGCGAATATCATCATGCAGCAACGTGGCATAGACCAGTATCTCATTATCGCCTAACTCTGCCCGTTCATTGGTGTAGGCACAAACCAAATCCTGCAAAATAGCGGCTTCACTCAGCAACTGTTTCCACAAACTCGCCCATTGTGGTGGTTCAACGGGATGGCTGGCTAACAATTTACCCAGCGCAACGGCGTTTTGGCACAGTTCTTCCAACGTCACAATCAACGTCCGGCGGTCATCGCTGATTTTATCCAACTCAGTCATCAGCAATTGATGGGTATCGAGTAATCCTGTCAAGGCATTAGTTAAGGCGAGTGGTTTTTTCAATATTTCCTGACAAGTTTGACTTAAGGTCAGCAAGTGTCCGGCCAAATTGCCACTATCCACCGTTGATACATAGCGCGGCTCTAAGATGTGTAAATCACAGGTGTCATACCAGTTGTAAAAATGCCCGTGCAGTCGTGGTAAAGTGAGCAAGGTTTTTAAGGTCGCTTCCAAACGGTCAACCGTGTCAAGCAAGCCCAGCCAGCCAAAATCTTTCGCGGCAACGATGGATAACAGATACAGTCCAAAATTAGTCGGGGAACTACGGTGCGCAATAACCGGTTGCGGGTCTTCCTGAAAATTATCCGGTGGTAAATAGTTTTCCTGTGCAGTGACAAACGTAGTGAAAAACCGCCAAATCCGTCTGGCAATCAAGCGCAGTTGCACACTGTCTTGTGGCTGTAAACGTTCATCTTGATCAAGTTTCGGTGGCAAACTTAAAGCACGGGCAACAACCGGAGCTAACCACCATAACAATAAAAAGGGCGCGGCAACTGTGATGGCAATTGGGTTATAAATTAACACCAGCGTAGCCGAGCCAATCACAACCGAAGAAGAGCTGCACAGGGGGCGAATCAAATTGCGTAAACTGTGACCAGAGGCGGTTTTGGCTTGCAGTGCGGTGACCCATTTTAATAATTGACTACGGGTAATAAACAAGCGAATCAGGGTGCTGATAATGGCATCAATCATTGATAAGGTACGCTGTGCCAATAAAGTCAATCCCACTACACTGTTGCCGATTGCCCATAAGATATTTTCGCCACTGGCTCGCAACGAGGTCAGCAGTGAAATACCACGCCGAGGGGCGGCAATACTACTAACAATTGCCAAAATCGCTGGAAAACCTAATGCCGCGAGGACGAAAATTATCAGAATTAATTGCGGTGCATTGGGAATCACCCAGCTTGCCAGCAGGGTAAAAAACGCGCCAGGGGCAGAAAAAGAGCGGCGTAAATTATCCAACATTTTCCAACGCCCGATAATCGGCATTCCCTTACCCATTACCCCAAAAATCCACGGTAATAATTGCCAATCCCCGCGTGTCCAGCGATGTTGGCGTGAGGCTTCTACTTCAGTATGTGAAGGAAATTCGTCAAAAAACTCAATATCACTCACCAAGCCACAACGGACAAAGATGCTTTCAAACAAATCATGGCTAAGTTGGGTGTTTTCTGGCACCCGCCCTTTCAGAGCCGCCTCGAAACTATCCACATGGTAGAGACCTTTGCCGCTGTATGTGCCAAGTCCAAATAAATCCTGATAAAGTTCTGACACTTCGCTGGAATAGGCATCCGTCCCCGACACACCCGAAAAGAGCTGATGAAACATCGAACATTCCAGTCGCAGTGGTAAAGTGGCTGTCACGCGCGGTTGCAAAATGCCGTAACCTTCAACGACACATTGGCTGTTTGCATCAAACACGGGCTGATTCAACGGATGCGCGGCTACCCCGACTAATTGTGAAACCACCCCCATTGGCAATTTGGTATCGCTATCCAAGGTCATCACATAACAAACGCCAGCAGGTGCGGTTGCAGGTTGTCCGTCAATTGATAGAAAAGAAGTATCCGTTGCACCCCGCAACAGGCGATTAAATTCAGTCAATTTGCCGCGTTTGCGTTCCCAACCCATCCATTTGTTTTCACTGGCATTCCACAGCCGTTTGCGGTGGAAAATGAAAAATCGTTGCTCGCCATACTTGACATTCAGCGCGGCAATCGCAGTGCTGGCGATATGCAGCAAATTTTCATCGTCAGGCATTTGTTCTTGTTCGGCATCCAGCCAATCAGACAATAAGGCGAAACGCACTTCACCGTCTGGATTAGACAGATAGCGAATTTCCATTTGTTTAACCTGCTGCTTGACAGTTGCCGCACTCACTAACAAGGTTGGCACGACTACGAAGGTACTTAGGTTTTTAGGGACACCGTCTTTTAATTCCAAACGTGGCAAATGGCGCGGTGGTAAGCCTGCCACCACGAGACGATTCAGTAAATCAATCGCCATATCGGAGGCGGGAAACAAGGCAAACAGAGTGATTAAAAGCAGTTGCAAGCCATTCAAACCAGCGACAAAACTCGCGCTCACGGGTACGGACAGCAAGAGCAAAGCCAGAAAACCTAATGTACCAATATAAACCAGTCCCGCATTGGAAACGTAAAGCCGTAATAATTTTTGTCTGAACGAAGAACGATACTGAACTTCCCGTTCAAAACCGTAGCGACCGTTACCAATTAAGTAATAGCCTGATTCTTGCTCGCGTGCCGATGATGAAGCTTGCGCATTGACCTGATTCACAGTATCAATGACTTTGTGGGCAATTTCCAGTTCCGAATAAGGTGAATGTTTTGCTAAATCCTCAATCGCATGGCGATAACGGTCGCGAGTTAAAAAATCCATTACCGCATAGCCTTGATGACCCCGCAAACACGCATCTACCAGACTGACCTCTTCAACAAACTGCGGCCATTCAAACGTAGAAATGCCACGCATACTGTTGATGATGTTGCGAACCGTACTGTTATCTGCAATTTGGTCGGTATGTTCGCGCTGCACAATTTCATCCAATCCAAGCCCTTGCTCATTCAGCCAGTCATTTAAAAAATCTAATGACAGCATCGAGCCTGAATGCGGGTCATGCAGCCGTTGCAGAATTTGTACAGCGTAGGCTTGGCATAACGGCGTATCGGGTAAGGTTGCAGTTGGCAGTGCGCTGTCCGCATTATCGACTTGCGCGGCGAATTGGTCGAATTGGTCAATAAATTCATCCGCTAAACGTCGCCCTGTTTGGGAGTGCATGATGCGAATCGCCATCCGGCGCATATTGTCAACCAGTATCACCCGCAACGTAATCGGAATTGCCCAGAGTTCACCCAAGGTCAGCGGTTCACTGTTTTGATAGGCGCGAACGAAATGCTTTAATAAATCGGGCGAAAAGCGGCTGTCGGTATGTGCCACCAATGCCCAAGCGATGCCATACACACGCGGATAACCTGCCAACACACCTTCGGCTAATTTAGGGAGTTGATGATAATAGCTTTCGGGTAAATCAACCAGAATGTCACCAATCTGCTCGTCGAGAATATGGAAATTATCTAACAACCATTCTGCCGCAGGGGTGATAGCGTGTTGTGCTTTAACTGCTTTAGTGACAGCTTGGTGCGCCTCAAGCAATACCTGCGCATTTTCATGCACCCGTGGCAGTAGTTTTTTACCTTCTTTTATCGCGCTGATTTTTTGCGCTTGTGCCAAACTGACGGCGTGTTGTTCCAGTCGTTCAATGCTGAACAGCTCAAAACGGATGGGTGCTTCGCCCCCTGGATGATCGACTCGAGTGAGATGTCGTTGTTCTTTTTGTTTCAGCATAGTTGCTTCTCAAAACTTAAATGAGGTTAAGTGAGTCGCAAGCTGTGTTGCCGACAACATGATAAGAGTAGGACGTTGAAATACGGGCTGTTGTTGGATTGAAAAACGTAGCTAACCGAAAAACAACTTGAAATAGCTTAACGCTAGGCTTAATCCGAGTCTGTACGTTATCGTACATAACTCATTGCATAAATAGCCTTTTTTGCCCCCTCCTGCGTTATTGTCGGATTGCGGGAGGGTTTGCGATGCAGGCGGTGTTAATTGCTAGTGTTTATCTTGTCCTTTCAGTGTCCAGTGGATTTTTAGGCAATAAAAAAGGCGGTTGTGTGCCGCCTTTTGTGGGGTGTTAAGTGTGCAAAACAGTTTGACCATTTTTCAGGCGGCGCAATACGTTTTATGGTTAGGATTTTTGTAGGGCGGGCACGTTTTTTTGCCCGCCATGATATGTTTAATGTTGCGTTGTTTGGTGTGCAAAACAGCGTGCCCACCCTTGTATCTACCTGGCTGGCTTGGTTTTTGGTGAATGACTTTATAAAACCGCTATCGAGAGTATTGTCGGTTACTGACTATGCGCTTCCCAACCCCCTCCCAACGCTTTATAAACCCCGACTAATGCGGTTGCTGTAGCCGTTTGAGTTTGCGCTAACTGATTTTGCTGTTGCAACAAACGTGCTTCACTGTCTAACACGGTGAGAAAATCGCTCACCCCAGCCTTAAAACGTAACTGCGCTAAGTTATGCGCTTTCAAACTTGATTTAACCGCCGCCGCTAAAAAAGCCTGCCTTATTCGGGTTTTATTATAATTAACCAGCGCGTTTTCAGTTTCTTCTAAAACATTCAATACAGTTTGTTGATAGTTTGCCAAATCCGCCTCGGCACGCGCATCGGCGGCTTTAATTCGGGCATAAACTCGCCCTAAATCAAACGCAGCCCAACTAATACGAGGCCCTAATGAATAAGCCATTGAGCCTGCCGCTCCAAAGCCTGACAAGCTACTTGCCTCCAATGAGATAGAACCACCAAAAGTGACTTTCGGAAATAAATCCGCCGTAACAACCCCAATTCTGGCGGTGGAAGCGGCTAAACGCCGTTCCACCATTCGCACATCAGGGCGACGACGTAACAACTCGGCTGGATTACCAATCGTGACAATTTCGGGCAATTTTGGCATCGACACCACAGGCGACAATTTTGTAGCTAATGCGTTAGGGTATTGCCCTGTCAACACGCTCAAACGATGTATCGCAAGGCTAATCGCCGTTTCTACGGCTGGAATTGTGGCGCGGGTGGTATCAAGTTGGGCTGCTGCTGTTGCAGTATCCAGCTCTGTGCCGCGTCCATTCGTAACTCGCGCCTTTGTGATGTTTAAGGTTTGCCGCTGATTTTCAATATTTTGATTAAGGACTGCCCACTGGTTTTGCAAGCCGCGCAGCTCAAAATAATTTCGCGCCACTTCTGCAATCAAGCTCACTGTCACATCTTTAATGCTCGCTTCCTGCATTTCAACTTCGTCATCACTGGCTTCGATATTGCGCCGCACTCGCCCGTATAAATCCACCTCCCAAGCGGTATCAAACCCAGCACTGTAAAGTTTTAACTCGCGTGGCGCGTAATTGCTATTATTCATCGCCCCACGACTGCGTAACAGGTCGGTATATTTGCCTTGTGCTGTCACCGCAGGCACTAAGGTTAATCCTGCCTCTAAATACAAGGCACGCGCTTCACGCAGATTGGCACTGGCAGCTTCCAAATCGTGATTATGGCTGATGGTTTCATCGACTAAGGTGCTAAGTTGCAAATCGTTGAAGAGTTGCCACCACGCCACTTCGACAGCGGCGTTGGAAAACTCAGGTTGTGAACTTTGGGCAAAACTTTCAGGCGTAGAAATAATAGGCGGTTGATAATCAGGCCCAACAGCGCAAGCTGTTAGCAATGCGATGAATGGCAAAAGAGGATAAATCTGTTTTTTCATGATTTTTCCTCCGTTACCTTTTGTTTACTGGCTTTACCTTGCGTTAAACCCTGTATCGCCACATAAAACACAGGTGTTAATAACAGCCCGAAAAAAGTCACTCCAATCATGCCGCTGAATACCGCTGTTCCCAAAATACGCCGTGATTCAGCTCCTGCCCCTTGTGCCAAGACTAAAGGCAAAACCCCTAGAATAAAAGCAAATGAAGTCATTAGAATCGGGCGCAACCGAACTTTTGCCGCTTCAGTCACCGCTGCAAAACAATCCACCCCTTGTTCTTGTCGCCGTTTGGCAAACTCTACAATCAAAATGGCGTTTTTACTTGCCAACCCCACCAACACGATAAAACCTATCTGGGTAAAAATATTATTGTCCATGCCTGCGAACCAAACGCCAATCATTGACGACAAAATAGACATTGGCACAATTAAAATCACCGTAAACGGTAATGACCAGCTTTCGTATTGTGCTGCCAAGACCAAAAATACAAACACCACACTTAATGGAAACACTAAAAAGGCCACATTGCCTGCCAATAGCTGTTGCAAACTCACTTCCGTCCATTCAAACCCAAAACCTGCGGGTAATTCACGCGCCAGTAAATCAGACATCATTTTAATCGCCTGACCAGAGCTAACCCCCGGCAACGTGCTGCCGTTGATTTCGGCGGCAGGGTAGAGGTTGTAACGAGTGATTTTGTCAGGGCCGCTGCTGTTCTGCACTTTCACTAACGTGGCTAATGGCACTATTTCACCCGTCATAGTACGGGTTTTTAGCTTGCTAATATCTTCTGGCTGCATCCGAAATGGCGCATCAGCTTGAGCAATCACCTGAAAAATTCGCCCAAAATTATTAAAATCATTCACATACAGCGAACCTAAATAAATCTGCAAAGTGTCAAAAATTTCATTTAGCGGTACACCCATCGTTTTGCTGCGAATCCTATCGACATCGACAAACAATTGCGGCACATCCGCCCGAAAAGTGCTGAACAAGCCGACTAAGCCGGGGAGTTGATTCCCTTTGGCAATCAATTCAGTGTTGACCCGTTGCAATTGTGCAACACCCGCATTTGACCTATCCTGAATTTGCAGTTTAAAACCGCCCACAGAACTCATCCCACGCACGGGGGGCGGTGCAAACAGTTTAATTTGCGCATTGGGAATTTGTGCCAGCTTTTGACTCAAATCATTTAGCACCGCATCCGAGGTCATTTCAGGCTGTCCGCTGCGAACCTCAAAGCCTTTCAATCGGATAAATATCGTGGCAACATTTGATTGCATCGCGCCTGTTAAAACTGACCAGCCAGAATAAGAAATCACATGACCTACCGCTGGATTTTTGTCGATAATTTGCTGCGCTTGTTTAACCACTTCATCGGTGCGACTCACCGCCGCCGCATCAGGCAGTTGCGCATATAAAATCATATAGCCCTGATCTTGCTGCGGAATAAAACCCGTTGGGACTTTTTCAAACGCCAGCCAGTTCAAGCTATTTAAACCCAGATACAGCACTAAAACAACGACAGTCATCCGAATTAAACGAGCCACTAAACGAGAGTAGCTGTGACTGAAGGATTCAAAAAAGCGGTTAAAACCGTTAAAAAACCAGCCCAATAATTTGTCTAAAAGTCGGGTAAATCTGTCTTTATGATGATGGGCTTTATCAAGCAGCAACGCACACAATGCGGGACTTAAGGTTAAGGAGTTGAAGGCAGAAATCAAGGTCGATACGGCAATAGTTAAAGCGAACTGTTTGTAAAACGCGCCGGAGACACCCGTAATAAACGCGGTGGGGACAAACACCGCCACCAACACTAAGGAAGTGGCGATAATGGGGCCGACCACTTCCTGCATGGCTTTTTTCGTGGCTGCTTTGGCAGACAGTCCCAAACCGATATGCCGCTCGACATTTTCGACCACTACAATTGCGTCATCCACCACAATTCCGATTGCTAGCACCAAACCGAATAATGATAAGGTATTCAGTGATAAACCCAATCCTGCCATGACTGCAAACGTACCGATTAACGAGACTGGCACACTGAGCAGCGGAATAAGGGTGGCTCGCCAGTTTTGCAAAAATATCACCACCACCACCACGACTAGCAAAATGGCTTCAAACAGGGTTTTTAATACAGCATCAATGGATTTTTCCACAAATACCACCGTGTCATACACGAGCCGATATTCCATCCCGGGCGGAAAATTATTTTTCAGCTGTTCAATCGCGGTCATAATGCCTTTTTTGGTTTCTAGGGCATTAGAACCTGGCATTTGAAACACCGCTAAACCAATCCCCGGTTCGCCATTGAGCTTAAATTGCGCACTGTAATCTTTTGCACCCAGTTCAATTCGTGCGACATCTTTCAGATAAACCACTTCCCCCTTTTCGCTTTGTTTAATCACAATATTGGCAAACTGTTCTGCGTCTAATAATCGCCCTTGCGTGGTGACGGTGTATTGAAAATCAGGCTGTTTTGTAGTCGGCGGCTGTCCAATCACACCCGCTGCGATTTGCACATTTTGTTCGCGTACGGCTCTGACCACATCACTGGCGGTAAGATTTTGGGCGGAAATTTTTTCAGGATTTAGCCACAAACGCATACTGTAATCCTTGCTACCGAGCAGGACAATTTCCCCGACTCCCGGCACTCGTGCCAAGGTATCTTTGATTTGCAAAAGGGCGTAATTACTTAAATAAACATTGTCGTAGCGTTTATTAGGCGAAATTAATCCAATCATTAAACTTAAATCGGGACTGCGTTTTTTTACACTAATTCCGTTGCGGCGCACTTCTTCGGGTAATTTTGGTTCGGCCAACGCCACGCGGTTTTGTACCAATACCTGCGCTTTATTAACATCTGTACCTGGCTTGAAAGTAATGGTCAACACCATCGCGCCGCTGTTGGTCGATTGTGAGGACAAATACAGCATCTCTTCTACTCCGTTGACTTCCTGCTCAATCGGCGTGGCGACTGTTTCAGCAACCACTTGCGCATTTGCCCCTGGATAAGCGGCACTGACCACAATGGTCGGTGGACTGATTTCAGGATATTGGGCAATCGGTAATTTCAACAACGCCAAACTGCCCACCAGTACGATTAAAATAGATAACACCGAAGCAAAAATCGGTCGGTCGATAAAAAAATTTACAAATTGATTCATCAGCTTATGGCTCCACGGTGCGGGTCAAGGTGATTTTTTCAGGCTCAATCAGGCTGTCGGGTTTGAGTTTTTGCACACCTTCAATCACCACCCATTCGCCTGCTTGCAAGCCTTGGCTGATAACGCGCAAATTATTGATTTGTTTACCTATTACAACTTTTCGCTGGGTCACTTTCTGGTCTTGCTTCATCACCCAGATAAAATGATCTGCCATGTCAGTACCAATAGCCCTATCGGGTAATAACAAAGCCTCATAAGGTGCGCCCCCTTTAATCCGTAGCCGTGCAAAAAAGCCCGGTCTAAGTAATTCATCATCATTTTTAAAGACCCCACGCATCGTCACCGTGCCAGTTATCGGATTTTCCATGGGGGCGACATAATCCAAATGCCCTTCATGCAAAAAACCTTGCTCATCTGCCAAGCCTAATTCCAGTTGCATCCCTTCCAATTTGCGCTGCTGTTTGTTTGCCTCGCGCCGATAACTCAAAATAGCCCGTTCATCAACATTTACTGAGACATAAACTGGATTCATTGACACAATTGATGCAAGGCGGGTGGGTTCAGCGTCACCGCCGTTGACCGAATTGCCCGCCGTCATCAATTCCCGACTAATGCGCCCGCTGATTGGGGCGCGAACTTGCGTGAACTGTAAATTAAGTTTGGCAATCTCGACCTGTGCCTGAGCAGACGCTACCGCCGCTATTGCTTCCTGCAAACCTTTTTGTCGTGCATCGTATTCTTCAGTGGAAATCGCTTTGGCTTGTAATAAATTTTTAGCCCGAGCCAAATCCTTTTTTGCCAATTCGCGCTGCGATTTGACTTTTTCCCATTCAGCAACGGCATAATTGAGTTGTGCCTTGAAAGTTCTCGCATCAATCAGAAATAATAAATCGCCTTTGTGAACGGCTGCGCCCGCTTTGAAATTGACTTTTTCTAAATAACCACTGGCTCTGGCTCGCACATCCACCGATTCCACCGCCTCAATTCGTCCAGTGTATTCATCCCATTCCGTAACGTGTTGATTGATAGGTTGGGCAATTTTAACTTTCGCAGGCGGCGGTACAGAGGATTGGGCAGGCGGCGTGACTGGGTTTTCAGCTTGATTGCAACCGCTCAATAGCAAAATTAACAGCGTTATTAGCAGAGACTGAGGTGAAATTTTCATCATCGTTTGTGTGACTTGGCGGTTAGGCGAAAATAAATAGTAATAGATATTACCGTTTAGTCTAGGTTACCATTGTTATTTGAGTCAATTAATTTTCTGAGCAAATCTGATGGTTAAATGCGGACGACCCGCGAAGGGCAATGAATTGTTAAGCCGCGATAGGTTGCTGGATTCGGCGTTAACGCTGTTTTTGGAACACGGCTATGGCAATTTGAATATGGAAACCATTGCACGCGATGCGCGAGTATCTTTGCGAACGATTTATAGTCAGTTTGGCGGTAAAGCAGGTTTATTTGGTGCGCTAATACAGCGTTGCAGCGACCAGTTTGTCACGGGTCTATCGGAAAAAGAAACACCCGAGCAAACATTGACAGGTTTTGCACAAAGCTATTTAACCCGCATTACACAACCTGATGCCGTGCGAATTCGGGCTATTTTGATTGCAGAATCGCCACACTTTCCTGATTTAGCCACCGGGTTTTATCAACAAAGTGCGCAGCGGACGTTAAAATATTTAGCGCAATTTTTTGCAACACAACAACAGAAGGGGCATTTTATTGAACTTGAACCGCGTTTTCTGGCAGAACAATTTATTAGTGCATTGCGCGGGGAACGGTTGCAACAGTTACAATTAGGGCTTGCCGCTACGCCAGATGAGGAGGAAATTAAAGTCTGGGCGCAACAAGCAACACAGTTGTTTTTATATGGTTGTATCACTTTAAGGCAAGCAAATACAGCGCAACAAACCAATTTGAAATAGCCGGCGCAAGGTCTTTAACTTCTAAAACTTTATATGAAAACGGTAATTTCTTTGAAAACTTGCTGTTAAATAATTTTTCGGTTTCGTTGCAACTGAGGTTTTTTATCATTAACAAACTAGGATTCAATCCAGTCTTGTATCTACGGGTTGATTTTTAGGTGATCGCAGCAACAATCTATATCCTGAAGGCGATCGCCAGTATTTTGAGTTGTGATGATTAGGCGATCGCACTTAACCCACAAAATCGGCAATCATATTAGTAAACATCGCAACAATCAGATAGTTAAGGTGCAGAACTATGTACTTAGGCAGTTACATCCCTTCATCACAATCTCCCGCATCGTCAGCAGTTGCATCTTCGTAGTTCTGGTACTCAGTGACGAGATCATTGATAGCTGACTCAGCTTGAGCGAATTCTATTTCGTCCATGCCCTCGCCAGTGTACCAATGGAGAAAGGCTTTGCGCCGAAACATAATAGTAAACTGCTCACCAATTCTCTCGAATAGCTCCCGGATTGCCGTGCTATTACCCAGTAATGTTGCGGACATATTTAGGGTACGCGGTGGAATATCAAAGACAGTGGTTTTCACATTATCCGGAATCCATTCCACAAAATAGGCTGAGTTTTTGGTTTGACTAGTGAGCATTGCATCATTTACTTCCTGTCTTGACAGGGGTCCACGAAATAGGACTTGGACAGCCAAATACCTACCGTGACGAGGCTCACAGGTCATCATATTTTTGGCATCAAACAACTGCTGAGTGAGTTCGGGAACGTTGTGCTGTTGAGAGTCTCTGCCGGTCAAAGGTGCAAACGCTGCCATCAGGAAGTGCAGACGGGAGAAGGGGATTAGACTAGTCGCCAGATCCCTCAGGGTGCTCCGCGATCCCTGACTTGAGAATCTTAAAGGTGCGGTAATACCAGCTATCGTCGCACAAATAAGATGGTTGAGGTCTCCGTAGGTCGGCTGGGTGAGATTGAGAGTAGGAACGCAAATGTCGTACAGTGCCTCGTTATCGAAACAAAACGTCAAGTCCGCAGTTTCGAGCAGTTGGTTGATTCCAAGCACGGCATTGTAAGGCTCCACCACCGCATCACTCATCTTGGTCGAAGGAAAGACAGAAACGGTTGCGAGCATCCTATCGGGATACTCCTCCTTGATTTTGGTGAGAATAAGAGTGCCCATCCCCGATCCTGTACCGCCACCGAGGGAATGAAAGAGCATAAAACCCTGCAAATTTTCACAGCGTTCTACCTCTTGACGGACAACATCCATAACGGCGTCTATCAACTCAGCCCCTTCGGTGTAGTGGCCCTTGGCCCAGTTGCTACCGGTGGTATCTGATTGGCCAAAAACAAAATTGTCTGGGCGAAAGATTCCTCCAACGGGTTCTTTCCGAACAGCGTCCATCGTATGAGGATCCAAGTCCACAAAAACCGCTCTGGGAATATACCTGCCGCCCGACCCCTCGTTGTAAAAAACATCAATATGTTCGATCTGGAGATCATTGTTTCCACGATAAATCCCGGTCGGATCGATGCCATGCTCGTCGGAGATCGCTTCCCAAAACTTGACACCAATCTGGTTGCCACATTGTCCCACATGGATACATACGATTTCATTCATTTTCACACCTTCTATTTTCTATTAAAACAACGTTGCTAAACCTTTTAACGCTGTAGAGAGCGTTAAAGATAGCGGTCACTTCATTCATTATTGCTAGAATCAACGGCGACTGCCTCATATTCCCCGATTAAACTTGCCAAGTCTTCCCTGGCTTCTTGAAATTCTCCTTCTTCCATGCCTTCACCAACATACCAATGAACAAAAGCCCGTTTTGCGTACATGAGGTCAAACTTATGCGCAAGATGAGTGAATAGACTGACTGTAGCAGTGGTATTGCTTAACATCGTGACAGATCGTTTAGCAGGAGCTATCAGATCATCAGGGAAAGATACCTGAGGATGATTGATAATCGCCACTTTGAAGCCCGTCGGACACCAATCGACAAATGGAATATCATGCCTAGATTTGATCTGTGCGATCGCAGCATTGATATCTCTAGGGGTAACGTCTCCGCGATAAAGCAGACAGCAGGACATATATTTTCCGGTCTGTAGCTTGCACTTGACAAGTTGATTTTCTGGGTCAAATACAGCATTTGTGATTTCTAGGGTATTCAGTTCTGAGTGAGTGGCGTTCTCTCGACTGACAATAGGAGCATGACTGATCACTGGAAAATGCATTCTAGGGAAAGGCACCAAGTTGGTTTGGAACTCGTTGAGATCCATATTGAGGTCTCCCTGAAATCTCAGGCTGACAGTCACATCAGCAATTGCATGGGCTATCAGGCAGTTGAGGTCTGCATAGGAAGGACTGGCGATGCCGAGGCTCCTTTGTGCGATGTCGTAGATAGCACCATTATCCACCAGGAAACAGCAATCACTATGCTCATTCGTGTAGTGAGTCGAGAGTACGGCGTTGTAGGTTTCTGTGATTGCGGTACTCAGTTGGGGAGCAGGATAGATCGCAAACTGTATTTTGCTTTTCTTGCCATACTCAACAGTCAGACGTTCCATCAATAGTGCAGTGAAGCCGCTACCGGTTCCGCCACCTAGGGAGTTTATGATGAGAAAGCCCTGAAAACTGTCACAGGCCTCAGTGAGCCTTATGATCTTGTCTAAAACCGGATCAATGATTTCTTTTCCGGCAGTATAGTAACCGCGAGCAAAATTACCACATGCCCCCTGATTGCCAGAGATGAAAGAGTCTGGATGAAACAAGTCTTTAGGTATCTTATCTACAGCAGTGGGTTCTAAATCCACAAAGATAGTACGTGGAACTAATCTGCCAGACACCATCTCATTAAAAAAGCTTCTCCAGGAGTCACCGGAATTATTTGAAAAGTCTGGGTTCGGTTGCCCATCAGGGTTAATGCCATGCTCTAAACACAATAGCTCCCAGAATTTTGCGCCTATACGGACACCTGCCCCTCCGACACAAATCGTTATGATTTCTCGCATTGTAATTTCCTTTTTTATGAAAATAGGGCGTTAAAATAGGGGACAGACCACGTTTATTCTGAAGCTACCCCCATCAACCCAAAGAGCCGAAACACCCAGCTCGCCTGCCTTGCCTAACGCAACGTTCAGCGGGCTGAACGATAGCGAAGCTCCACTGGAACGTTGAATTAGATGGGGCAACTCGATTGATGGGCTTCGTACCTTAATACATCCAATAATTAGCACACCCTATCGTGTTGCCCCATCGATTTCTTTAGCGATTTATTGAAATTTCAACACGCCATCAATATTGGCAATAGCCTTATTCAAATCGTATTTAGCCACAGTACGATTGCAGGTCGCAGCTAACGTTGAACCAGTGATTACTAAACTTGTACATTTGCTATTGGCGAAAGTAGGTGAGCCTTGCATGAGCATCATCGTAGTGCCATTTATATAAAAACGACTATCCAGTTCAAGCTTTGCATCAACAACCGTCCCTGCGGCATTTTTACATTTAGCGGTTAAAGCCGTACCTGACATCGCAATATTGGTACAACTTAGGGCAAATCCCCCAGCTGCAAATGCCGAACCAGATGCTAAAGAAAGAATTACCGCTGCACTTAAACCTATTTTTTTCATTATGAGTACCTTTTTGTAAATTAGTGAGTTTTGTACATGACAAAAAAATAACTCATTGTTGTGTGACAAAATAAAAAATGCCAAACAGAAACACCATGCCACACTTCAACGAGCTATCGGTTATGTTAAACAAACACTTTAATTGGCACAAGATATGAATGGACTTCCTTGGTAGTCATTAGAGTTGTTGCTTTAAAAAAGAATTTAAATCAATGTATTAGAATTGTCTTACACCTAACAAAACTTAAAGCGTTCGTACTGCGCCTATCGCGCTCATGCTCAGTCAAAATAAGTGAGTGTATTTACCTATATTAGAGAAAATGTATTTTTGCATTAAAAATCGAGCTTTCTACAGATATGTATAAATAATTTCACTTAAAGAATTTTGAAAAACTTTCCAGCTTCCTGAGTTATCAGAACGCACTAACGCATTATTACTTGAATCTTGATAAATCATTCGCACGGATGCTTTTTTTGTAATTGCATTTGAAAATATCAATTCTACAGTTACATGAGAAATAGCTGGCGCAAGGTCTTCAACGTCCAAAATTTTATATGAAAGTGGAATATTTCTTGAAAAATCGCTTTTTGCCATCCCTGCTTTTTTGCCTTTAGGGGAATTGGTGAAATAAGCTAAATCATCTGCTAAAAGCCCGTAACGTTGGCTAGTCCAGTTTTCAATAAATTTAGCAACCGCTTTTTCGGGTGTATTATCAGGAAGCTGTTCGGAAACTCCACTATAGGGTAAATATAAACGGTCGTTGCTAGAACGTGGTTTCCATTCGTCCAGTAATTTTTTTTGCCGCTCATTTTCAAGCAATTTTTTTAGTGACTCTTTCCAACTTATTTGCTGTTCAGGTTTTGGATTATTTTTCGCTTTTGAAATAGCAATTGCCCAATCTTTAGTTGCAAACAAAGCAGCCCAACACTTTGCGGCTACAATTTTATTATCGAACTCCAATTCTCGACCGTGAAGAATACCATTCCGATATGGAATTGTAATTTTTTCCTCATTTGTTTTATTTCTGCCAATACTCATAAGACAGGTAAGAGTTTGAAGTCCAGTTTCATGCCCTGCAATGCAATCCCACGCCGTCAAATTAGTATTTTCAGCAAAAAAACCAACTTGTTTTGAAATATCATTAACCAATCCATCGAGTAAACTCAGCAATAATGGAATGCAAGCATGATACCTTTCTGCCAAATAATCTTCTTTAGCTAAATTAGCAAGCCTAATTCGTTTTCTAAATTCAACGTGACCTTTGAATCGACTAAGTTCCCATTTAATTTTATCCTCATCATAAAACAATGCTAAAAACAACTCAGCTTGTTCCATTCCATTTGCTTCATAAAGCTCAATCGCTTGACTCATTACTTCAAGATTCATAGAGTCATAAGCTATCCAACCTTGAGAAGAAAAAATATCGTTAAATTTATCTGGAATAAAAATAATGGTTGATTGTTTTTTTATTTCAGAAAAGTTATTAAAAATGGAGTCATACTTTGGAAATAGTTTTTTAGAAAAAGGAATTGCTCGATAAAAAGTTTCAAAAGCACTGAAAAACCGAAGTTGACCTAACAAATCTTTCATTGACGAATTATCAATAATACGAGATTGCTTATTCATCAGGCTTTTTCAAAAAATTCCGCAACAAATCATGCCCATGCTCAGTCAAAATCGACTCAGGATGAAACTGCACCCCCTCAATAGCCAACGTTTTATGCCGCACGCCCATAATTTCGTCAATGCCGCCGTTTTCATCTTGCGTCCACGCCGTGACCTCTAAACAATCAGGCAAGGTCGCTTGCTCAATCACCAGTGAATGATAGCGCGTGGCGGTAAATGGATTATTTAAACCATGAAAAACACCGACATTTTGATGATACACAGGCGAAACTTTCCCGTGCATGACGTGTTTTGCATGAATAACATTGCCACCAAACGCATAACCGATGCTTTGATGCCCCAAACACACGCCCAAAATCGGCAACTTTCCCGCAAAATGCAGCAAGCATTCCACCGAAATGCCTGCCTCTTTAGGCGTACAAGGGCCAGGCGAAATCACGATTTTATTCGGTTGCAACGCTTCAATATCGGCAATACTCACCTCGTCATTGCGCTTGACTATCACGTCCGCGCCAAGTTCGCCAAAATACTGCACTAAGTTGTAAGTGAACGAATCGTAATTATCAATCATCACTAACTTTATTTTGCTCATTTTGCTGCTCCGTCTAAACCCGCTTCTGCCATCGCCACCGCCCGAAAAATCGCCCGCCCTTTATTCATGGTTTCATCCCATTCATTTTGCGGCACGGAATCATACACAATCCCCGCACCTGCTTGAATATACAACACGTTATCTTTAATTACCGCCGTGCGAATCGCAATCGCGGTGTCTAAATTACCCGACCAGGAAATATAACCGACCGCGCCAGAATACACGCCACGTTTGACAGGTTCTAATTCATTGATAATTTCCATCGCACGAATTTTCGGCGCACCGCTCACCGTTCCCGCAGGAAACGTTGCCGCCAATACATCAAACGCATCTTTGCCGCTTTGCAACGTGCCAGTGACATTCGACACAATGTGCATAACGTGCGAATAACGCTCAATAATCATTTTATCAGTCAATTTCACCGTGCCGATTTGTGCGACACGCCCTGCATCATTACGCCCTAAATCAATCAACATCAAATGTTCAGCCAGTTCTTTTGGGTCAGCCAATAACTCTTTTTCCAGTTCCAAATCCTGCTCTGGCGTTGTACCGCGTTTGCGTGTGCCTGCAATCGGGCGCACGGTGACAGTATTATCTTCGAGGCGAACTAAAATCTCAGGCGATGAACCAACGATATGAAAATCGCCTAAATTCAGAAAATACATATACGGCGACGGATTCAAACAGCGCAAGGCGCGATACAAATTCAGCGGCGCGGCGGTGTAGGGAATCGACATCCGTTGCGATAACACTACCTGCATAATGTCGCCATTGACAATATACTGTTTGGCTTTGAGTACCGCGTCTTTAAAGCCCTGCTCAGTAAAGCCTGAGACAAAATCTTCTTCGCTGACTTGTTTTGCTGTGTGCTGTGGTTGTGATGTAGGTTTTAAATCACGCAATTTTTTCACCAATTCATCCAATCGCGCTTGGGCGGCTTGATAGGCATTGTCTTGCTCGGGGTCAGCATGGGTTAATAACAATAATTTTCCCGATAAATTATCAAATACCAGCATTTCTTCCGATACCATCAGCAAAATATCGGGCGTGCCGAGCGCGTCAGGTTTGTGAGAGTCGGCTAATTTAGGCTCAATATAACCGATGGTTTCATAGCCAAAATAGCCGACTAAACCGCCATTAAAGCGCGGTAAGCCCTCAATATCAGGAACTTTGAAGTATGCTTTAAATTCCTCAATCCAGACCAGTGGTTTATCGTGGCTAAAAGTTTCAGTAACTATGCCGATGGATTCAACAGAAATCTGGTTGCCGCTGATTTTAATAATTTCTTTGCACGGCAAGCCGATAATCGAATAGCGTCCCCATTGTTCGCCGCCATGCACGGATTCAAATAAATAGGAATATGCGCCATCGGCCAATTTTAAATACGCGCTCAGTGGCGTGTCTAAATCGGCAAGAATTTCGCGGCAGATGGGGATGCGGTTGTAGCCTTGGGCGGCATAGGTTTTAAATTGTTCTGGGGTCATTGCTTTAGGTTTATTTTAAGTTTATGCAACACAACTTTTTTGATATAAAAATTCAGGGTCTAAGTCTAAATGATTTGACCATTCAATCGAATCAAAACTTATGGCAACAGAATTGAAAAGAGAAATATCTTTTAATTCTGAAAATTTGCCAACGTCTAAATAAGGCGATACATCAAAAATTTTTTCTTCATTATTTTCAAACTGTAGCCACAATTTGTAATTTTCAAGCGGTTTTACGTTTTTTACAGCTAAATACATAATTGCCTCTATTTCAAAGGTTCAATAGTAAAAGGTAATTCACCATTTGCTGCTAATTCCCAATCTGCCAGTAAATCTTCTTGATGAATTTCTACCCATGCCAAAACCAATCTTTCTTTTTTGCGTGGCAAGTTACCTTCTGTGATTTCGCATGTTTTTATATCTATGACAGCTTTGTAATCTTGATAATAAGCATGGATATGTGGTGGATTATGTTCTGCCGGAGCGCAATACATCCGAATAATAATTCCATAAAAAATTGAAATGGTAGGCATGATTTTTCCTTGCTTACGGTAATTGTTTTTCACAATTAGCTAAAAACAACAAATTGCTGGCGGTAAGGTGTAAGCAATAACTGGCAAGATGTTCTGACACTTCTATAATTTCTGCGCCTTGACCATGCCCACCTTCTTTATTGCGAATGGTTGGAACACCACTTTCTAAGATTTGTTTCAATGATGCTATTTGATTATCCATGTAGGACGGAATCAATTTATTCTCAAAACATGTTTTAATAAGTTTACTTGCTGTATCGGTTGGTTTGTAATCCCATTTTCTTTTTTCACAGATTGCTTTCATTAAGCTTTCAAATGATTTGCAGCATTCAACTAAACATTCTTTATAACGTTTATGGCGATAATGTTCATGAGCTTTTAGAAATTCCTGATTTACGCCTTCATAATATTTTTCATTAGCCAGTAAAACTAGAATAGGTTTTACAGTTTCCGAATGAATGAATTGTGAATCAATGCGAATTAACTCACCATTTTGAAATTCATAACCAATTCCCCATTCTTTGAGTCTTTGATTTAATTCATTGATTTTATCTTGTAAAATAACTGAACGATCTTTATAGGATGTGTATTTATCTAGATTTTCTTCAAGTTTTCTAAAAACTAATTCAAGAATATCAAGACATTCCTCATAGTTGTTAGTTTTTTGGAAAAACTGAAAAACAGATTTACAATCCTCAATACCAAGCTGGCTATCACCTAACGTAAGGTAGCCATATTCTTTACATAAGAGTTTATGAGTTTCGTGAAAATCTAATATTCCTTCATCTTCTAGTTCTTGTGCGATATGCGAAACTTGAACTCTAAAATTGCTAGGAATATAATCATACTGATATATCACTGATTCCCCCCGAAACTTTCTTTGTCGTCTTGAATATAAATCGTATATTGCCATAATATTTTTTTAAAGCTCGTTGGAAAATAAAAGACAAAGTTTTTCTTTTAACTCATCAAAATGAGAATGTGCAAATTTATACGGCGCATTCGGATAAGCGATATTATAAATTTGATTCAGAATGGCTTTGTGATTTTCTTTCGATTTGAATTGTGAACATTCTAAAAATCGTTCAATGCAATGACGTTGCTGTTCTGGAATAGTAGATAAAATAAACGACTCTAAATAGCCAGTCTTAGTTATCGGGTCACACATAATATAAGTGCTGCTAAACTCTTGAAAATCTAATTGTGAAATGAGTTCGTTCAACGCTTTTTCAGTATTTTCATAGCCGCCATAAATAGCATCATTTATTACATCATCAGCATCAATAACGAATAAGATTTTTTCTGTTCTTTCCATCAGAACTTCTGACTGTAATTCCTGATAGTTTTTATTTTCTACCTTAAACAGACTACCTTTTCCACCTAAAATATAAAAGCTTATTGTTTTTTCATAAAGATTAATGCTTTTATTTTCAATAAGATGTTCTATGAAACTATCAAAAAAATCTTTATCTGCTTTTCCTTTGCAAACAATAGCGATATTCTTCATTATCGCACCTCGCGTTCAGCATCAATACTATTTAATAGCATTTCATAATCACGAGTTATGGCTTTAATTTCTTGGTTTTTGTTTTTGAATAAACTAATAAAACTAACCTCTGTTTCATTTGAATTTTTAACAACTTTTGCAAATGACTCCAGCATTTCTTTGGAATGGGTGGTAGCAAACACTTGGCAATTGGTTTGTTTTGAAAGGGTTAAAATAATTTCCCACAATCTATCAAAATGGTTAAAATAAATACCGTTGTCTATTTCATCAATAAATAAATAACCATTTTGACACGCATAAAGGGCGCAAATAATGGAAATAAAACTTTTTAAACCATCGCCAAACTCAGTAATTTTTCGCCATTCATCTTGTTTTTTACATTCAGGTTTTGTTCCACCTAACAATTTAAAACTTTCAATCGAATTATCAAATTCTCGCACAAGCTCACTAACAAAGATTTCTTTATCATTTCGTTGAACATTTTCATAGGCTTTTGCTAATTCACTATCTGACCATCCGTGAATACCTATGAAGTTTGTATTAGAAACAGGATAAATTGAAGCATTTAAATCTTTACCACTAACAACCGTTTCTCTTTCATTAAGCGCAAACTTAAACTGTTGTTTTGCATCTTTATCAGTAAACTCAAAATCTATTAATCGAATATTAGATTTTGCAGTGCATTTTTTTATTTCATTTAATAAACTTGGGCTAATTTTACTTTTATCAATAATATTGACATATTCACGCGACTGATTAACAAGAACAATCGCGGTTAGCATCGTATTAATATCATTTGAATGGGCATTAATAAAACAAGCCTCCATCAACGCCGTTTTGCCAATATTATTCTTCCCACCAAGCAAATTCACCCGTTTAAAACCTGCCGCTTTAAAATCGTGAAAACATTTGAATTGTTTAATTTCAATCTCGGTTAAAAAATGCTCAGTCATGCTAAAAATCCTCTTTTTTTGATTAGCCTGATTTAACACGCTAACAACCCGCAGATGTTGCCCCTTCAATTGTTGGGACAAAGCTAAAATTTTGTAAAATAATTTATCAATCCCGCTTTATCCACGCTTTAGGCAATAACAACAGGCTTGATTAGCTTGGTTTTTGATATACTGCCCTTTTTTAAATAGGTAAAAAGAGCAAGACGATGCACATTGAACGATTGATTAAAATGGCAAATGATGTGAGCAATTTTTTTGCCGCTGACCCTGATAAACAACTGGCGGTTGAGGGAATTACAAACCATCTCGCCCGTTCTTGGGAACCCAGAATGCGACATTCAATTGTTGCTTATGCAAAAGCCGATGGTGCGGGTTTAAGCGAATTGGCAAAAGCGGCGATTGATAAACTTTGAAACCCGCAAAAAACAACATCCCCTTTGTTTGTTGAAACGCAGGGGATGTTGCGGGGCGTTATTTTAAAATACTCATCCCTTTCAACAAGGTCAACGCTTCGTGCAGTGCATAATCACTCACATCCAAAACGTCTTTATCCGCTTCAGAGCCAATCACTGGTTTTGTTTCCGTTGCTGCCTTTTTGCCATTTTGCAAATGCCCTGATAAATCGGCTTCTTTGACAGGATTAAATTTTGACGCTTCCATTGCAGACAACTTAACCGCTGCTAAAGCCACATCGGGGGTAATGCCTTCGGCTTGAATGGAACGACCTGAAGGGGTGTAATAACGCGCCGTGGTTAATTTCACCGCGCCACCGTTGCTGGTTGGCAAAATCGTTTGTACTGAACCTTTCCCAAACGATTTTTCGCCCATAATCACCGCGCGTTTTTGGTCTTGTAAAGCACCTGCCACAATTTCTGAGGCAGAAGCAGAACCTGAGTTGATTAACACCACTAAAGGAGTGCCGTCAATAATGTCACCTGCACCTGCATTGAAACGCATTTCTGAGTTTTTAATTCGCCCTTCGGTGTACACAATTAAGCCTTTTTGTAAAAACGCATCACTGATTTCAACTGCCGCATTTAATAATCCGCCTGGATTATTGCGCAAATCTAATACCAAACCTTTCAGCGGTTTTTTATTTTCTTTTTTCAATTGCGCTACCCCATCAAGCACCGCTTGACTGGAACCTGATTGAAAACTACTGATGCGCAAATAACCGTAGCCTGACTCCAATAGCTTGGTTTTGACACTTTTTACTTTAATAATGGCACGCACCACCACAATTTTAAGCGGGGATTCTTCTCCTTCGCGGATGATGGTTAAATTCACCGCTTTACCCGGTTCGCCGCGCATAATTTTCACGGCATCACCCAGAGACATTCCTTTCACAGGTTTTTCATTTAATTTAACAATTAAATCCCCCGCTTTAACCCCTGCTTTTTGCGCTGGTGTATCATCAATGGGTGAAACCACTTTGACAAAGCCATTTTCCATGGTCACTTCAATGCCTAAGCCCCCAAATTCACCTGAGGTACTTTCTTGTAATTCTTTAAATTCTTCGGTATCAAGGTAGGCAGAATGCGGGTCTAATCCTGCTAACATTCCACGAATCGCATCTTCTAATAATTTTTTATCAGAAACCGTCTCAACGTAATCGGTTTTGACACGACCAAAAATTTCACTAAAAGCGCGTAATTCTTCATAGGGTAAAGCAGGCACATTGTCATTGGAGGCTTGTTTTTGCTTATCGGCAAACACAGTTCCACACGTTGCGATGAAAATGCCTAGGAACATCCCTAGGGCTAAAATTAAGACATTGTTCTTTTTAAGCATTCTGTTTTAAAACTCCAAATACCTGATTTCCTAGAAATTAATCCTTGTTATTATAAAGCTGAAAACCAATAGCTGCATTTGATTTTCCAGACTTTTGTTCAATAACAAAGGCGTGTTTGTTTTTATCGACACCACAGCGCAGGATTAATTGCCTTGCCCTCATGGCGAATACCAAAATATAACCCTGCCTCATCACGCCCATCACTTTTGCCTACTGCCGCAATCGCCATGCCCGCTTTCACGCTGTCACCGACTTTTTTATACAAGCTTTGATTAAACGCATACAGTGTCATATAACCTTCACCGTGGTCAACAATGGTCAATAAACCATAGCCGCGCAACCAATTGGCAAATACCACTTTCCCATCACTGACCGCGTAAATTTCAGAACCTTCGGGCGCACCAATTAACACGCCATCCCAGCGCGTTTCTGAACGGCGGCTGCCAAAGTGGTGTAAAACTTTTCCTTTAACAGGCCATAATAAATGCTTTTTTAATAGTTGAAAGGGTTTTTTGGTTGCGGCTGCATACAAAGGATTTAGTTTATTATTCGGATAAGGCGTGGCAATAACAGGGGTTTTGGCAGGGGCTATGATGGCAGTTGTAGTGCGTTGTAAGCCGCGGATGAGAGTTTCAAGCTGCGTTTCACTTTTATCTAACTGATTTAGCTGCTCAGTTTTTAGGGCAAAATCGGTTTTTAATTGCGCTAACAGCGCGTCCCGTTGTAAACGGGTTTTTGCCAAATCAGCTCGTTTAATTTCACGCGCTTGAATCGCTTGCCCTAGTTTGTCAGCGGTTTCTTGTTTAGCTTGCTCCAATCTGGCTAATTCTGCAATCCGGGTTTGAAGAGCGGTTAATTTTTTTAACCGTGCCTGATTCAAATATTGGTAATAGACCATCATCCGGCTGGCTAAAGCAGGGTCTTGTTGGTTAAGCAACAGCTTTAGATTTTCTTTTTTACCCATCACAAACGCAGCGGAAAGCTGTTTATTCAAGACCGCTTTCTCGGCTTTTAATAGTTGCTGTTTTTGGTTAATCTGCACACTTAAGGTGTTCAGTTGTAAACGTTTATTTCCGACAAATTCACTCAATTCATGTAATGAACCTGCTATCGTACCGTACTGTGTTTCAATTTTTTGCAATTGAGCTAATAATGCCTCGCGTTGGTGCTTTATTTGCGCCATCTGTGCATTCGCTTTTTCCAAGCGGATTGCCAACTCTTTTGCAACAGGCGGTTGCACTATTTCTGCAACAGATAAACACGGACAGGTTAATAACAAAACCGCAGCCGATACGATAGCCTTTTTCATCATTAGCGATTAATAATTAATGAACGTCCTGTCATTTCTTTGGGTTGTTCAACCCCTAAAATAGCTAAAATGGTGGGGGCTAAATCCGCCAATGAGCCACCTGAGGCGAGAGCTTTTCCTTTACTGCCAACATACACTAAGGGTACTAAGTTGGTGGTGTGCGCAGTATGGGGTTCGCCTGTTGTTTCATCAACCATTTGTTCAATATTGCCATGATCGGCGGTGAGTAATAACTGTCCACCGACCGAAGCCAACGCGCTCATTACTTTTCCTAAGCAGGCATCAATGGTTTCCACGGCGACAATGGCGGCATCCAATTTACCCGTATGACCGACCATATCACAGTTGGCATAATTGCAAATAATCACATCAAATTGTCCATTGGTCATGCTTTCGACTAAATGTTCAGTGACTTGATTGGCATTCATTTCTGGCTGCATATCATAGGTTTTAATTTTCGGCGATGGCACTAAAATCCGCGATTCATTGAGAAAAGGCTCATCGCGTCCGCCATTTAAGAAAAACGTAACGTGCGCATATTTTTCTGTTTCTGCCAAGCGCAATTGGGTAAGCCCCGCCTTAGCAAGCACTTCACCTAGTCCATTTTTAACATCAATCGAGGGAAAAGCAACAGGATAGGTAAAATCTTCGTGATATTGGGTTAAAGTGGCATAACAACCCGTATGCGGTGGGGCATTTCGTTCAAATTTATCAAACGCAGGCTCAGTTAAGGCTTGTGAAATTTCTCGCGCCCGGTCAGCCCTAAAATTCATAAACACTACAGAATCTTCAGGGTCAAGACAGATAATTTCGCCGTTTTCCCCTAAAATCGCGGTAGGTGGGACAAATTCATCAGTTTCACCGCGCTCATAAGCTGCCGCTAACGCCGCTTGTGCAGAAGGGGCTTGATGTTCAGATTCACCTTTGACAATCAGGTTATATGCACTTTGTACTCGTTCCCACCGATTATCCCTGTCCATCGCATAAAATCGCCCCGTCACCGTGACAATGCGTCCATGACCTAATTGTGCAAACTTTTCTTCTATTCTTGCCAAGAAGCCCGCCGCACTGCGTGGCGGAACATCACGTCCATCTAAAAAAGCATGGAAATAAAGTTTCTTTAAACCGCTTTTAACGGCCAATTCGAGCATGGCTAGAATTTGTAATTCGTGGCTATGTACGCCGCCATCGGATAATAATCCCATAACGTGCAGAGCTTTATTTAAAGCTAACGCTTCATCAACCGCTTGACATAACACAGGATTTTTAAAAAAACTACCGTCTTTTACCGCTTTATTGACGCGCGATAAATCTTGAAATACAAACCGTCCGCTGCCAATATGTAAGTGTCCAACTTCCGAATTGCCCATTTGATCATCGGGTAATCCAACAACTTCCCCCGAACAATCCAATAAAGTGGTAGGATTGTTTTTTTGCAAATTATCCCAGCAAGGGGTTTTTGCCATCGCGATGGCATTGTTTTTAGACTCTTCCCTATAACCAAACCCATCCAGAATCAGCAAAACCAATGGCTTTGGTCGAGGATTTTGTTCATTTTTCGCTTTATTTTCAACTAGACCTGACATTAACGACACCCTTAAACAATTGAATAAACGTTATTATTTTGTTACATTGATAAAATTTGTGTGACAAGGTATTGAAACAACCTTGTTATACCGCCATTATACTGGTTATATGTTGCCAACACTGTGCATAAATCAAAATTAAATCCTCTTTTTTCCTTAAAACTATTAATGAGTTGCTTATCAGATGGAAACCCCAGAAACCCTCACGCGCTATGCCGATGCGGATGTTGAAAAAGCCGCTCGCTGTTTAAAAGCGATGTCTCATCCGTTACGCTTGAAAATTTTATGTGTTCTGGGGAGTCGTGCCATTAGTGTACAAGAGATTGTTGAACAAGTGGGAACTAGCCAAAGCAATATCTCACAGCATCTAGCGATTTTAAGAGAAAAAGCAATTTTAGGGTACAAAAAAGAAGCCAATCGTGTTTACTATTACATTGATGACCCAAGAATGTTGCAATTGATTAAAATGATGCGTGACATTTTTTGTACACAACAGTAAACGCGGATTTTTCTTTTACAACCTAACAATAAAAAAATTATGGATCAATACTTAGAATTCATTTCCAACCATTCCATGCTCGTGCTAGCGTTGGGTGTGGTTACTTTTTTACTCATCAAAGAATTGATAGAAGCCTTGCTCAGTCAATTTGAAACCTTAACGCCCATGCAGGTCGTGACAAAAATGAACACCGAAGAGCTTGTGATTATTGATGTCAGAGAACCTGCGGAATTTGTGTTAGGGCATATTGAAAGTGCTATCAATATTCCGTTAGGCAAATTGTCAGAAGATAAAAAAATTCCCTCTTACAAAGACCGCTCCGTTTTACTGGTCTGTCAAACAGGTACGCGCTCAGGCCCTGCGTGTAATACCTTGCACAAACAAGGTCTTGAAAAAATCGCCCATCTTGATGGTGGGATGCAGGCTTGGGAAGATCACAAATTACCGATAAAAATTAGCAGTAAAAAACAGTAAATCATTTTGATTTTTTATAACCACAACCCCTGAGTTGCTGTGTCATCTTTAAAATAGACCAGACTAACTCCTTAACTTTAATAGGCTTTTAAATCATGGCTGACGAAAACCAAACCGCTGAAAAACAATTTTCGATTCAAAAAATTTACACCAAAGATATTTCTTTTGAAACCCCTAATTCACCTAAAGTGTTCATTGAAAAATGGGAACCACACGTTGATTTTAATTTATCAACTACCGCAAAACCTTTAGAAGATGATTTATACGAAGTGGCTTTAACCGTGACGGCAACGGTTAAATGTGGCGAAAAAACCGCGTACTTGGTTGAAGTTTGCCAAGCAGGTGTGTTTGTTTTAGCTAATTTTACCCAAGAAGAAATGGGGCCTTTAATCGGCAGCTTCTGCCCGAATATTTTATTTCCTTATGCACGCGAAGCGGTCTCTGATTTAGCAACTCGTGGTGGATTTCCGCAATTATTATTAGCCCCCATTAATTTTGATGCGTTATATGCGCAACAAGTTGAACAACAAACCCCAAGCCCTGATAAATTAAACTAACCACGGTTGTTTCCCTAATGACACAGACCATTTCTGTATTGGGTGCAGGTTCTTGGGGAACGGCTTTAGCGATGCTGGCAGCGCGTAATGGCTGCCAGACGCTGTTGTGGGGACACAACCAAGAGCATATTCGCCGACTGCGTTATGACCGGCAAAATCAACGTTATCTACCTAACTTTTCCTTTCCTGACACGCTGATTGTCAGCGACAGTCTGCACGAAGCGGTTGCCTTTAGTTCTTTGTTGCTTATTTGTGTACCCAGTCATGCGTTTAAAGATACCCTGTTAAAAATACAACCGTTGATAAACAGCACCTTGCAAATTGCTTGGGCAACCAAGGGATTTGACCCCAGCGAGGGGTTGTTATTACACGCGATTGTGCGGCAAATTTTCCCTGCCCAAACCGATATAGCGGTGCTTTCAGGGCCTACGTTTGCTAAAGAAGTTGCGGCGGATTTACCTACCGCGATGACGATTGCCTCTGAAAATCCCAACTTTGCTAAACAATTGGCACACATTTTTAAAAATCATGCCTTTCGCAGCTATACCTCCACCGATATGGTCGGCGTGGAAGTGGGGGGGAGTATTAAAAATGTGTTGGCAATCGCCGCAGGTGTGTCCGATGGCTTAGGCTTAGGGGCAAATACACGCGCTGCCCTGATTACTCGTGGATTAAACGAGATGATTCGCTTAGGGATTCGCCTTGGTGCAGAGCAAGAAACCTTCATGGGGTTGGCAGGCTTAGGTGACTTGATTTTAACCGCCACCGACAATCAATCGCGTAACCGCCGCTTAGGGTTTGCTTTAGGGCGAGGAAAAAGCTGTGAATTAGCATTAGCAGAAATTGGACAAGAAGTGGAAGGGGTGCGTGCAGCAGAGCAAGCCTATTTACTGGCGCGAAAATATGCACTGGATATGCCCATTATTGAGCAAACCTACAAAGTGCTATACGAAAATTTGGCCCCTCACTTGGCTGTGCATAATTTATTGGCTCGTGAACAAAAAGCTGAAGTTTTATAGCAACGCTTTATTGCGACTTTTGTTGCAATAGTCGCTCTAATTCTTTCGTAACAGCCTGAAAAACGCCTGTCCAATCACCGCGTTGGGTTTGTCTAAATAATTTCAAACTCGGATACCAAGGCGAATCATCCCGTTCTAATAACCAACGCCAATCGGGTGCAAAAGGCAATAATAGCCAAGTCGGTTTATTTAATGCCCCTGCTAAATGGGCAACGGAAGTATCGACACAAATAATTAAATCCAATTTCTCAATAACCGTTGCCGTATCAGAAAAATCAGTGACTTTTTTGCCTATATCAATCACAGGATTTGCAAACGTAATATTTTTTAAATCGTTGGCTCTATCCCCTACCAATAAGCTATAAAACTGTACATCTGTTAATTGGGTTAATCTTTGAAAATGTGTTATCTCAATAGAGCGTTGTTTATCATTACCATGCAAAGGATTGCCTGCCCACACAAAGCCAATATTTAGTTTTTCTTTATCTAAAAAAACAGGAAAACTCAATTTTTTATTGCCGTCTAAATAAGGAAAATATGTGGGAATTGTTTGCACCGTTGTATTAAAAATATGCGGCAAACTCATTAAGGGTGAAAACACATCAAAAGCAGGCAGTGTTTCATTTGTTGTTATAATTTTATGAATAGATTTAAGCGGTAAAAACAAATTCTTTAACGCAGGCTGGCATTGCACAATCACTTTAGCCCCTAATTTAGAAACTAATTCAGCATAACGAATAAATTGAATCGCATCCCCTAAGCCCTGTTCAGTATAAAGGAAAATGGTTTTATTATTTAACGACTCGCCTTGCCATTGTTGCGCAGTAGGAAACTTTGTAGCAGGGGGCATTTTTTGATTTGCCAACCAACGCCATTCATATTCTTGCCAGCCGCGTTGATAATCGCCTGTTAAAAGCAACGCAAAAGCAAAATTATAATGCGCTATTGCATAGTTTGAATTGATTCTCAAAGCTTTTTCATAATGGCTTAAAGCCGCTTCTACTTTATGTTGTTTTAAATAAATATTGGCTATTTCACAACACGCTATTTCATGATTTTTATCGAGATGTAATGTTTTTTCATAGCAGAATAACGCTTTTTCTAATTTATTTTGTTTATCATAAACAATGCCCAAATTACACTGTGCTTCTGCATAATTAGGATTAAGAAGCAAAGTTTTTTTATAATAGCCAATCGCTAAATCAAACTGATTTTGTTCCAAATAAACCGTTCCCAAACCACATAACGCATCGGGATTATTTGCTTGCAATTGTAAACATTTTTCATAACACACTGTTGCTTTTAAAAAATCCTTTTGTTTTAAATAAACATTCCCCAAACCACATTGTGCTTCTGGATAATCAGGAAAAATCGCCAAAACTTTTTCATAATATAAAATCGCGCTCACATAATTTTCTTGTTTTAAATAAATAACCGCTAAATTAAGATACGCTTCTGCATAATGAGGTTGAATGGCTAATACTTTTTCATAACACGAAATTGCTAACTCAGGCTGATGCTCTTGATAAATCATCCCTAAATTATACTGGGCTTCAGGGTAATTGGGATTTAAAAATAAAGCTTTCTCATAACAAGAAATTGCCTGTGTTAGCTGCTGTTTTCGGTGATAACAACTGCCCATATTATAATAACAAGCGGCGTAATGCGGATTTAATTGTAAGGCTTTTTCATAACAATCAATTGCCTCGTCCAATTGATTATTTTCCATATAAGCAATGCCTAAATTATTATAGGCAAGCATATAGTCTGGATTAAGGGAAACAGACTTTTTTAACAACGCAATGGCTTGTTTTGAATCGCCTAACTGATGAAAAATTAACCCTAAATAATGCAAAACACTAATATTATTTTCATCAACCGCTAATATTTTCTCATACAGTTGTTTGGCTTGCTCTAATTGTCCTTCCTGATGGTATTTTAACGCGCTATCTGTTGCAATGGATATATCAAAATCAGATAACGGTTTTATTTGCGCCATTATTTGCGGCTCTCTCTTGTTAAAATTGATAGATTCAATTTCCACAGCTTTTTTAAGCATGACAAAAACACTTTCCCAATCGGCAATAGCGGGTTGGCGAAATAATCGCATACTCGGATACCACGGACTTTTTTCAGTCGTTAATAGCCATCGCCAATCAGGTACAAAAGGCAATAATACCCAAACAGGTTTATTTAATGCCCCTGCTAAATGCGCAATTGAGGTATCGACACAGATAATTAAATCTAATTCTTGTATAACAGCCGCTGTATCTGCAAAATTGGCAAATTTTTCACCGAAATCAATGATGGCATGATGAGTGTTTATTTTTTGTAAATCCGCGCGCTGTTTGCCTGTTTGCAAGCTATAAAACTGGACAGATTCCAATTGTAAAATGGATTGAAATTGTGAAATATCAATTGAGCGGTTTTTATCATTTTTATGGGTTGGATTGCCAGCCCATACCAAGCCGATATTAAATTTAGTTTTGTCCACTAAAAAAGCAAATGAAGCAGACGCGGGAGCGATTAAATAAGGCGTATTAGCAGGAATGGAATTAAAGTCTGTGTTTAATAGATAAGGTAAACTCATTAAAGGGCTATAAAAATCAAAGACGGGCAACAATTCCTCAGGCATTACAATTTCACTAATCTGTGGAATACTACTGAATAATTGTTTTAATGCGCGTGGGCATTGCACAATAATTTTTTCAGCCTGTTTTGCAATCAAATCAATATACCGAATGAATTGAATCGCATCCCCCATTCCTTGTTCTGCATAAATTAAAATTTTTTTTCCTATTAAGCTTTCACCCTGCCATGCTTTAGCAAAAGAAAACTCTTTTTTCACTTCTTGTGCATTGCTTAATTGCCAACGCCATTCATATTCTTGCCAGCCCTGTTTATAATTGCCATTTAATAATAAACTTAAAGCTAGATTATAATGGGCATCGGCATAATGATTATCTAAGGCGATAGCTTTTTTATAACAAGTGATGGCTTTTTCAATGTCCGCACTGGCATGATATAACAAGCCTAGATTATTATAAGCTTCTTTATAATGTTGATTAATTAAAATCGCTTGTTCTATTTTTAAAATACCGTCTTTGATATTGCCTTGTTCATGCAGCAGTAAACCAAAGTAATGTAAAACTTCACTGTTATTGGGTTGTTGATTTAATAGTTGTTGATACGCGATTTGTGCTTGTTTTAAATGACCAGTTTGGTGAAATTTTAACGCTGTTTGAAAAGAAACCGATTCATTAATAACGGCATTTTGATGTGTTGCTGTAATAGTTGGGAACTCTTGTAATAAAATTTGTTTTAATTGCGCAAAGACACTATTCCAATCGCCCGCAAATGACTGACGAAATAAACGCATACTGGCATACCAAGGCGAATCGTCACGTTCCAATAACCACCGCCAATCGGGTGAAAAAGGTAATAAAACCCAGGTTTTTTTATTTAATGCCCCTGCTAAATGGGCAACCGATGTATCAACCGTAATAATTAAATCCAATTGCAAAATAGCCACGGCTGTTTCTGCAAAGTCAATGGGGTTTTCAGCTATTTCTATAATAGGATGTACAAAATTAAGCTGGGTTAATTCGTGTTGTTTTTCGCCTATATATAAGCTATAAAATTGTACGTTTGTTAAATCAGCAAAAGTTTGAAAATAGCGAATTTCAACAGAACGTTGTTTGTCATTTTTATGGCTAGAATTGCCAGCCCATACAAAGCCAATCGCCATTTTATTTTTATTAATGGGTAAGGGGAATGAATTTTTTTTATCAGGCTGTAAATAAGGAAATTTAGACGGAATGGTATTTAAATCAGTTTTAAATAAATAGGGTAAACTCATTAAAGGACAAACTAAATCAAATGCTGGCAAAGGTTGGGTAAAATCAATTAATTGGCTAATTTCGGGTAGTGTAGAAAATAGGCGATGCAAAGCAGGGTGGCATTGGACAATAATTTTAGCAACATAGTTAGCCACTAATTCAAGATAACGAATAAATTGTATCGCATCACCAAAGCCTTGTTCCATATAAAGTAATAAGGTTTTGTCAGAGGCTAACTCTCCTTGCCAATAAGGTTGATTTGGAAATTGCTGTGCAGGTGTTAAACGTTGATTGGCTACATATCGCCATTCGTATTCTTGCCAGCCTAATTCATAATCGCCATTTAATAATGCGGATAGGGATAAATTATAATGTGCATTCGCATAAAGAGGGTCTACCGCAATTGCTTTTTGATAATAGGAAATAGCGGTGGATAGATTATTTTTAGTTTTATAAAACAAACCTAAACTACTCAACGTATAAGGATGTTGTTTATTTAGCGTATAGGCTTTTTCTAAATAAATTAATGCCAATGCGGAGTCATTGAGACAATTATAGGCATTACCTAAATGACATAACGTGTCAAGATGCGTATTGTCAATTTCTAATGCTTTTTTAAAACAAATAATGGCTTGTTCAAATTGTTGTTGTTGCGTATATAACACACCTAAATTACAGTGTGCATCAATATAATTCGGGTTAATTTCTAAGGCTTTTTCATAATGTATTTGTGCCTGTGCGTAATCTTGTTTCTTGACATAAAAATTGCCTAAATTACAATAGATTTCTGCACTGTCTGAATTTATTTTCAATGCCTGTTCATAATAAGCTACGGCTTGATTATCTTGCTGCTGTTTATCAGAAATAATAGCTAATTGTAAAATAGCTTCAATGGCATTAGGATTCAGCTCTAAGGTTTTTTTATAATACGAAATAGCCTGTTCAAATTCATTTTTTATTTGATAAATCTGCCCTAAAGTATAATAGCAATCTGTATAATCAGGGTTGATTGTTAAGGCTTGTTGATAACAAGCGATTGCCTGTTCTAATTGTGCATTTTCTTGATAAGCATAGCCTTTATTATAATAAGCAGCGGCATAATTTTGCTCAAGTTTCAAGGCGTTATCATAACAAGCGATTGCGTGATTAAATTGTTTATTGGCTAAATAAGAAATACCTAAGTTATTATGATAGATTGCATGAGTAGAATCTATCGCTAAGGCTTGTTGTAATAAAACAATCGCTTGCTTATTATCACCTTGTTGATGATAAATTAATCCTAAATAATGCAAGGCTTGCGCATCATTTGGATTAAGATGCAATAAGGATTGATACGCTATTTTAGCCTGTTCTAACTGCCCTGTTTGATGATAATGCAGCGCGGTATTAATATTATAAGATAGCTGTTTTTCATTGATAAACGTTTTATTGCAGGTGGCGATGTGATTGACTAATGCGGTTTGTAATTGTGCAAAAACCGTTTGCCAATTACCTGCTTCGGTTTGGCGAAATAATTGCACACTGGGATACCAAGGCGAATCATCCCTGTGAAGTAACCAACGCCAATCAGGGGCAAATGGCAGAAGTATCCAAGTAGGTTTACCTAATGCGCCTGCTAAATGGGCAATAGCGGTATCCACGCAAATAATTAAATCCATTTGTGCAATAATTGCTGCGGTATCTGCAAATTCAGTAATAGATTGGGCTAAATTTAATACAGGATTTGCTGCTTTTAATTCAGATAATGGCTGGGCTTGCTCTCCTAATTGCAAGCTGTAAAATTGGGTTTGTTTTATTAAGACTAAACTGGAAAAATAATTAACAATAAGTGAGCGATTTTTATCATTTTCATGGGCAGGATTGCCCGCCCAAACAAAGCCAATATTGAATTTATTTTTACTAATTGAGGGAATAATTATTTTTTTAGTTGCCTTTAAATAAGGAATTTGTAAAGGAATCGTTTCTAAGCGTGTTTTTAAAACCCGTGGCAAACTTAATAGCGATAAATAATAATCAAACGGCGGTAAATCAGAGTCTTCACTCGCAATGAGTTGTGTAATTTCAGGAATGGTCGCAAATAAAGAAATCAGCACTCGTGGACATTGCACAATAATACTTTTTCCGTAATGTTCAGAAATGTCTCGCACATAACGAATGAATTGAATTGCATCGCCCGCGCCTTGTTCAAAATAAAGAAACAGGGTTTTATTTCCGAAAAACTGCCCTTCCCATTCCTGTGTATGTGGAAATATTTTTTTTGGTTCAATTGCCGCACGAACTTGCCAACGCCATTCAAATTCAGCAAAGCCTTTTAAATAATCACCTGCGGTTAAATAGACAATGGCTAAATTAAAATGCGCCATTGCATGGTGCGGGTCAAGCTTTAAAACTTGTTGATAAGAGGTTATTGCATCAGAAAGATTGTTTTGTTGGGCATACACTAAGGCTAAATTAAAAAGCGCGTTTTGATGGTGTGGATTTATTTTTAAAATTTGCTGATAATGACCGATAGCCGCCGAATAATTGGATTGTAATTGATAAATAGTGGCTAAATTATAATGGCTGTAACTATGTTGTGGCTCAAGTAATAAAGCATGATGATAACAATCAATTGCTTGCGATAAATTATTTTCATGTTGATAAATTCCGCCTAAATTGCAATACGCATCGCTATAATCGGGTTTGAGTTGTAGTGCTTTTTCATAACACGCTTTGGCTTGTTGTAATTGCCCTTCATCTTCATAAATAAAGCCTAAATTATTATAGGCTTCAGGATAATTAGGTGAAATAAGCAACGCTTGTTTAATTAATCCAATGCCTTGTTGCCGATTGCCATAATCGGCGACCGCTAATCCATAATAATGTAGCGCGTCACTGTGTTGTGGATTAAGGGCTAATAGCTGTTGATATAATAAAATCGCTTCAGCTAATTGCCCTGTTTGTTGATAATCAATGGCTTGATTAAAGAGTTGTTCGGTAGGTTGTGTCGCAATTTTTTTATTTTGTTCTACCTTGCGATAAGAAATGACAGGTTGATAGGTGTTTATTTCGGCATTCTTTTCCCAATGTAAGCTTGAAAAACCGTTTTGTTTAATTAATTGAAACGCTGTTTTTTCCAGAATAGGTCTTATCAAATCCAATTTTTCATTATCAAGGCTAAATGGCATTGAATTAAATAAAGTGTGGCTGGTGGGGCTATAAAAAAGGTAATCGGCTTGATAAGGTGTTTTTAGGAGTTTAAATAAACCATTTTTAGGAGTAAGACGTATCATTTTATGTCCACACAAGCCTTGAAAAAAGGCAGAATATTGATTTAACAGGAGTCAAAACAAGGAAAATCCTTGATTCTTTATCCTAGCATGGCTGTGTGAGGCTTGTAAAAAATCTATTATTTTCCCCGCTTAAATTTGCGATAATGGCTTTCTTACTTAAAAAATATACGGATTGTTGACGCTTATGTGGTTTAAAAATCTTACCCTGTTTCGCTTTAGCGAACCTTTTACTTTATCCAGCAACGAGGTGGCAGAGAAATTGGAAGCGATGCGGTTTCGCCCTTGTGGTAGTCATGATGAGTCCAGTTTTGGTTGGACATCGCCACTAGGGCGGGGCAGTGAGGCATTGTTGCACAGTGCCAATGGTTTTATGATGCTGTGTGGCAAAAAAGAGGAAAAAGTGCTGCCAGCTTCGGTAATCGCTGAGTTATTGCAGGAAAAAATTGCCGATATTGAAACTGAGCAAGCGCGGAAATTGTCCAAAAAAGAACGCACCACCTTGAAAGATGAGCTGATTTTTGAATTATTGCCGCGTGCGTTTTCTTTTTCTCGCCATCTGTATGCCTATATCGACCCACAAGGCGGCTGGCTAGTGGTAGATAGTAGCTCAAGCAAAAAAGCAGAAGAATTGTTAAGCAGTTTGCGCCGCTGTTTAGGTTCGTTGCCGGTTGTGCCGCTGAATACGGTGGAAAAGCCAGTGTTGACCATGACTGACTGGTTGATGAGTGAAAAAACGCCAGCGGGGATTACCATTGAAGATGAATGTGAATTGCGTTCTCCTGAAGAAGAAGGCGGGATTGTGCGCTGTAAAAAGCATGATTTAGCCCTGCCTGAAATTAAAAATCATTTGGAAACGGGCAAGCAAGTGATTAAATTGGCATTGAATTGGGAAGACAGAATTTCTTTTGTGTTAGATGAACAGTTGGCGGTTAAACGGGTGCGCTTTTTGGATTTAGTACAAGACCAAGTGGCCGATACCCAAGCTGAAAGCGAAATTGAACGGTTTGATGTGGATTTTTCCATTATGACGTTGGAATTTGGCAACTTTTTACCGCAATTATTGGCTTTATTTGGAGGCGAAAATAAACACTAATGACTTATTTTTTGGTTAAAACAACGAGAACAGCACAACGTTTGTGCAGAGTGTTTGTGCAAACGGGCGTGTTGTTAGTGTGGATTCAACCTGCGCAAGCGGCAACCTTTGCACTGCCCAATGCTGGCGATAGTTTGATTGATAATAATCAAGGTCTACCGCATTATGTGAAAGCCCAGCAAGAGGATACCTTGATTGATATTGCCGTGCAGCATTTATTAGGGCAAGAAGAGGTGGTGCGAGCGAATAAAAAGGTAGACCGTTGGTTGCCTGGGGCGGGAAAAGAAGTGTTAATTCCCAGTAGTTATTTATTGCCTGACGCACCGCGCAAAGGGATTGTGATTAATTTACCCGAATATCGAATTTATTATTATTCATCGGCTACCGAAGTGCTGTCTTATGCGGTCGGTATTGGGCGAGTGGATTGGAAAACGCCGTTAGGGATGACCTCCGTGGTGGGTAAAACGCAAAACCCAACCTGGACTCCGCCTGCCAGCATTAAGGAGGAACATCGGTTAAAAGGCGATATTTTACCCAATGTTTGGCCGGCAGGGCCTGATAATCCGCTAGGCTTGTTTGCCTTTCGTTTAGGAATTCCTGGTTATTTACTGCATAGCACCAATAAGCCGCAAGGGATTGGGATGCAGGTCAGTCATGGTTGTATGCGTTTGTATCCGAAAGATATTGAAAGCCTGTTTCAGCTAGCACCTGTGGGAACGCAGGTTAATATCATTAATCAACCTATCAAAGTAGGTTGGTCAAATGGGAATTTATATATTGAGTCGCACCCTGTTTTAGAAGGGGAAGTGCTGACATTGCCACAGCGGGTTGAAATAGCGGCGGTATTGATTCAAAAAGCTTTGAATCAGCAGCTTGTGTCGATTGATGCCAAAGTTTTGGAAACTGCTTTAAAGGAAAGTAATGGCTTGCCGACCTTGATTTCTAATGGCGGTGTCCCCGTTGAAATTTTAAATCTCGAAGTTCCCGCCGACACGCCTGCTGCTGTTGAACCCAATACAGCCGTGCCTGAGGTTGTTCCCGCGCCTGTTATTGTTGATGTGCCTGTTGCACCAAAGAGCATTACGCCCGCCCCTGTTATTGTTGATGTTCCTGTTGCACCAAAGAGCATTACGCCCGCGCCTGTTATTGTTGATAGACCTGTTATTCCTGAACCTGCGCCTAAAAAAATCGTGCCGAAAGTCATTCCTAAAAAAACGGTTGAACCTAAAATTGAAATACCCGTAAAACAGGAAAAACCTGTCAAACAGGAGCGCGTTTTTGAAAACTCGCCGATGCCTTTTCCTAGTTTATAAAGGCGGATTTAGAAGGCGAGTAAAAGGTAAAAACCTAATCACCAAGTTTTTACCGACTGGCTGCGTAACCGCTTAAATTTTAAGGAAAACGCATAATGAAAAAATCTCTCTTGTTTTTTAAAAGCCAATAATGTAGATTATAAGTCTCTTTTAAAGGATAGGTCATTATGAAAGCAATGAGTTTATTTGCTTGTGGTGGCATTGGCGACCTAGGTTTGAATCATGCAGGTTTTGAGGTTGTCGTTGCTAATGAATTACTAGAAGAACGAGCCGAAGTGTTTAAGTTCAACTATCCCAAGACACAAATGATTACAGGGGATATTTGGCAAAAACAGCAAAATATTCTTGAGCAAACCAAGCAAGCACTCAATGGCAAACAATTAGATCTTGTTTTTGCAACCCCACCTTGTCAGGGTATGTCGAAAAATGGGCGCGGTAAATTGTTAAATGCGATTCGTCAGGGATTAAAACCAGAAACAGATGAAAGAAATTTACTTATTATTCCAACGTTAAATATTTTTTTAGCCAGCGGCGCACATACGTTAGTTTTAGAAAATGTGCCAGAAATGGAAAATACTTATATTCCTAATCCCCATCAAGACGGAGAGATGATAGGAATAATCGACTTTATTAAACAATCTCTTGGCGATGAGTTTTTAAGTTCAATTCGTGTGGTTGAATTTGCTGATTACGGTGTTCCTCAATGTCGGCAACGTTTGATTTCAATTTTTACAAAACATCCAAAACTAAAAAAACATCTTCAATTTTTTGGCTCACTTTTTCCTGACAAAACGCATAGCAAAGAAGGTAAACAGCTTTTACCTTGGCAAACAGTACATGATGCAATAGCCGATTTACCTACTTTGGACGCAAGTCAAACAGAAACGGCTAAACATAAGTTTATTCCTTATCACAGCGTCCCATTGTTAGACGAAGAAAAATATTTTTGGGTGGCTAACACGCCAAAAGAAAAAAGTGCTTTTGATAATCAATGTATTAATCCAGATTGTCTCTTTGATAAAAATCCAACACATGGTGCAAGTGTTGATGAAAAAGGGGTTAATCGCTATAACACAGAAACGCCTTTGTACTGTATGAAGTGTGGACATTTATTGCCGCGTCCCTGGGTAAAAGAAAACGGGCAATATCGTTTAATGAAAGGCTATACCAGTGCGTATAAACGCATGAGTTGGGACAATCCCGCCAGCACTTTAACGCGAAATTTATCCTATGCGTGCAGTGATAATAAAGTCCATCCTGAGCAAAACCGTGTGTTATCGCTTTATGAAGCGATGATTTTACACACAATTACGGATTATAAGTTTTTTTATTGGCAACGTGCGGATGGCAAAAAAGTCAGTGATAAATTAATTCGCGAATTAATTGGCGAAAGCATTCCACCTGCGGGTTTAGAAAAGATTTTTTCTCATTTGGCTCTGATTTTACAAGATATTGAATTACCTACTAAACAGAGATTAGGACAGCAAGAATTAGAGTTTGCTTGAAATGAGATTACCGTGATTATAACGATTAAGAAAATCAATATAACGGAAATCGTTTTTTACCAGAATCCAATTTTGATACATTTTCGCAACACCAACACGAGTCATAACAGAAAGACTGGTTGTTCTTCCTCGACCCTCCTTTCTATCTTGCATCCGCCAATCATCTTGGACTAGGTTATTGCCAAAGAAAACAGCAACTATTTCAGGTGTGCGATTATTAAAGTCCCAGATAATACCAATAAGATTATTGATTTCTTGATGATGAGCTTTCCAATCATAACTTTTCAAAAAACTAATACGAGTGTCACCCATATCTGGTTTAGAAATCCCCCATTTTCTTAAGCATTCTTCGGGAGTTGGTACTGACCCGCAAGTGGCTTTAACTTCAAGCCCACCGTTTTGAAATGGACTAAACGGTTGTTTGTAACGTAATTGACCTGAAAGATTTAATTGCTGCCAAAGTTGTTGACCATAATTATCCATTAATAACAAATCAGGATAACCATCTTGATGAGGATTTTTTATAAACCCACCGCTTGAATAGTTGGCAAGGCTTACAACGTACAATTCACCAATAAAAGCAGAAAGATTACGCATTCCTAGAATCGAAAATATATCGACAGGAATTTCGTACATAATTTTTTCGATTAGATTGTGTGTATCACGCAAAGCATCGTAAAACCAGTTTTTATCTAAATCTGAGACTATGCCGTATGGGGATGTTAAACAAGTATTGGCTGATGGATTAATGAGATAGTTCATTAAATTCCTCCGATACTTTGCTGAAAAAAGTTTGCACATCAACATTTAGCGCAGTGATGATTGGCTCTAAAGAATCTAACGTAATATTTCTAACACCTCGTTCAATGCCTGAAATATAGGTTCTGTCTAAATCAGCTTTATCAGCGAGAGCTTCTTGGCTTATCTCAGCTAGTTTACGAAAATGTCGTATTGTTGAGGCAACTGCTTGTACCAGTTTTCGTTCCATAGAGTTACAATCGCTATTTGAAAATAAAGGATTGTATTTTCCTTTTCTGTAGACTATAAATACACGGACTATAAGTCTCTTTTTATAAGAATTTAGAAAGACTGTAAAAGGTAAAAACCTAATCGCTAGGTTTTTGCTTACTGGCTGCGTAACCGCTTAAATTTTAAGGAAAACGCATAATGAAAAAAATTTCGCTGGTGTTTTTTTGGTTATTACTCAGTGCAGATGCCAGACAGCCTCCTGTTAAACACTATACAGCCGCCTCACTTACCAAAGAGTCAGCCGTGATTTATTTAATTAATCATGGTTGGCATACAGGCTTTATTGTGCCTGCGCAAGCTTTACAAACTAGGTTTCCATTATTAAAAAAACGCTTTGCCACTGCCGCTTATTTTGAAATTGGCTGGGGTGATAAAGGTTTTTATCAAGCCAAAGAAGTCACTACACAATTAACTTTACAGGCTATGTTTTATTCCAGTGGCTCAGTCGTGCAGGTTGTTGCCGTTCCTGAAAAGGTTAATCGCTATTTCCACCACAGTCAGGTGGAAAAATTGTGTCTGAGTCCTGAAAAGTATGCGGCACTTTTACGCTTTATTGCCGCAGGATTTGCCACAAATTCACAAGGCGAGGTAATAGCATTACAAAAAGGGCGGTATGGAAATAGTCAATTTTTTGCAGGTTCAGGAACTTATCATTTGTTTCAGACGTGTAACAAATGGGTTGCCCAAGGACTGCAACAAGCGGGTCTGAAAATTGACCCAACCTTTAACTTAACTGCCAGTAGCGTTTTAGACGCACTACAAGCACAAACGCTGGTACTTGGCACACAGCATTGCCATTATTTAGCCGATTAATCAAGAATCCATTGTCATTGCGGCTGGTATTGCGTTCTATCTTCGTGTTGTAAGCGTGTGGGGTGGGTGTAAATAACATGAGATTTACCGCGTGCAAAGCCCACTAAGGTCAGTCCTGTTTGGTCGGCTAATCGAATCGCCAAACCTGTGGGTGCAGAGATGGCAACTAATAAACCAATCCCTAAGAAAGCGGTTTTTTGTACCATCTCATAACTGGCGCGGCTGGTGACAATCACAAAGCCTGTGTTGACATCCCTCTGTGTGCGAGAGAGTAGCCCGAGTAATTTATCCAGCGCGTTGTGTCGTCCAACATCTTCGCGAACGGCAACAATTCCGTGGTCAGGTTCAACCCAAGCCGCCGCGTGGATAGCCCCTGTTAATTGATTAAGTAATTGTTTTTCCTGTAGTTTTTCTAATGCGGCGGTTAATTGCGCTGCGGTGACGCTGACCGAACTATTAACAGGAGCAGGCTGGCGAATGGCTTGTTTTAAGGTACTCGCCCCACACAAACCACAGCCTGTGCGCCCTGTTAAATTGCGCCCTTTACTGCTTAAACAGTGAAAACGCGCCTCAGGAATTTTGATATTGACTTCAATGCCATTGGCACGTTGATATACTTTAGCCGATAAAAACTCTGCCGCTGTTTGAATAATGCCTTCGGTCAAGCTAAAGCCTAGCGCAAAATCCGCTAAATCAGTTGGGGTGGCAAGCATCACAACATGGGAAATGCCGTTATACACCAGCACAACAGGCACTTCTTCTGCCACACAATCTTCTTCATAGCGGTGTTGTTTGTCTTGCCAGCGATTGACCATCTGATGGCGGTAATTTGTCCAGCCTAAGTTAAGTTCGTCGTCAAGCAATAAAGACATGATAATTCAACAGGTTGATGGATGAAAAATGCCCTCTTTTTTAAGTAGCAAAACATTTGTACCAGCGATTAATTTTGAAATCCACCGCACCCCTCCTTTATAAAAGGAGGAGTTCCCCTTTTTTTAAAGGGGGTTAGGGGGGATTTAGTAATCCTAGATAACTTTTGCCTGATGACTTATAAAGGAAGGCTGGGATAGATTTAAAAAAGCCGCTTAACGAATCACTAAATAAAACAACGAGCCACGGCGATTAATGTGCAGCAACACTTCTTTGTCAGAGCGTTTTAATGCAGCTTCTAATTCCCGCAAGCTGTTTACGCTGACTTTATTAGCTGCCAAAATAACATCACCTGGTTGTAAGCCGTTGTAAGCAGCAGGCGAATTAGGCGCGAGTTGTGAAATTACAATCCCTTTTCCCTCCCGATTTTCTTCAAATTGCGCCCCTTCTAACACCTTGTATTGTGCTGATTTGGCTATTTTTTCAGGTTGGCGCGATTTTTCCAACGTTACCACAACCGTTTTACTTTGGCCATCCCGAATAATCCCTAATTTAATTTCATCACTAATTGCTTTGACACCAATTTGACTGCGTAATTGTCCGACTGAGGTGGTCGGTACGCCATCGACACTGATGACCAAATCGCCTTCTTTTAAGCCCGCTTTTTTGGCAGGTGACCCCTCTACCACGCCTGTAATCAACGCCCCTTGCTGTCCATTTTTCAAATTAAAAGCTTTTTTCAAACTCGGGCTAATTTCTTGAATATTTACCCCAATTTGTCCGCGTTTGACCTCACCATGTTCCAAAATTTGTTTCATGCTGGACTTGACCATATTGGCAGGAATCGCAAAACCGATACCCACATTACCTCCGCTAGGGCCAATAATGGCGGTGTTGATGCCAATTAATTTGCCTGACACGCTTACTAATGCCCCGCCTGAATTGCCAGGGTTAATCGACGCATCAGTTTGAATAAAGTTTTCATAGCCTTCAATCCCTAAACCTGTGCGCCCCAACGCACTCACAATCCCTGTCGTCACGGTTTGTCCCAAACCAAATGGATTGCCAATTGCCACCACAAAATCACCCACTTCTAATTGTCCTGAGTCCGCAAATTCGACTTGATTCAACCCTGTGGCATTAATATCCAACACCGCAATATCTAATTCAGGGTCAACCCCGATGACTTTGGCAGGAAAATCACGCCCGTCAATCAAGGCAACATGAACTTCATCAGAGGCTTTTACAACATGGTAATTGGTGATGATAATGCCCTTTTCTCTATCCACAATCACCCCAGACCCCGCGCTTTGCTGTTGCCGCTGCTGCCGAGGTTGTTGTGGTTGATTGGGAATTTGAAAAAATTGCCGAAAAAACGGGTCATTTAACAACGGATTGTAAACATCTTGAGTGGCAAAGGTTGAAATATTAACCACCGCCGAATTGACTTTTTTCAGCATCGGCGCAAGAGAAGGCATCGGTGCGCCACTGGTATCGGTTGCAGGCAGTGCCGCTGAGAGCGGAAAACTCAGTAACAGCGCACCGATAAGTGAATAAAGTTTAGATTGATTAAACATAATTTCTCCACCAAGGGTTAAATGTAAAATTAAGACTTAAGCGTTAAATAGTGAGTCAAACGTTATCGGGTATTACTCAATCCCCCTTAATCCCCCTTTACAAAAGAGGAAGCTCCCTCCTTTCATAAAGGCGGGTTGGGGTGAATTTCAAAAGATATAAGGTTGATATAATCTGAACACAAGCAATGCGTTGAAGATTTATTTTCCAAAATGCCGTGCGTGTTGCGCATAAAGCACGGCGTTTTTCACCGCCATCACCACCGCGCGGGAGGTAATCGTTGCACCAACCAATTGGTCAAATTGTCCGCCATCACGCTTAACCGCCCATTGTGCAGGTTGTCTTTGTTGTAAATTCAACTGTTTAAAACCCGTTATCCAATCAGAACGGGTTGCCTCAATGCCATCACCCAAACCCGGGGTTTCTTGATGCGCCACAACTTGCACCCCTAACAGCGTGCCGTTTTCCTTAATTGCCACCAATAATAAAATATCCCCATTATAGCCTGTGGGAGCAACACAACTGATGACTGTTGCCACAAGTTTTCCTTGATAACGCACCCGGTAAAGGCGGTGAGATTGTTGATTGCCTAATAACGGATGGCGCACTTGCAGGCTATCGGCTAATACATCGTTATCATAAAGCTGACCGACTAACAGGGCTTGTAAACTATGCCGCAGAGCATTTTGCTGATTGTGGGCAATTTTTTCTTTGCTTAAATAAAATACCGCGCTAACAACACTCAGACCAAGCAGCGACATCGTGCCGAGCAACAGGGCTAAAGCGAGCGGTTTGTGGGAAGGAAGCGTCATGTTGGTTGTCCATAAACGGGCGGTTTGCTGTAATAATCAATTAACGGCACGGCAAGATTTGCCAATAATACCGCAAATGCCATGCCATCAGGATAGCCGCCCCAAGTGCGAATGCAATACAGCAAAACCCCAATTAAACCGCCATAAAACAAGCGTCCACGCGAACTGGTGGCAGCGGTTACGGGGTCGGTGGCGATAAAAAATGCCCCGAATAAAGTGCTGCCTGCTATTAAATGGAAAAGCGGTGAACTGAACTGTTCACTGTCATAAATAAAACCGAGTGTGGCGAAAAAAACTAAACTGCCGAGCAACGCAGTGGGAATTTGCCAAGCAATGATTTTTTGTTTCATTAACCATACTCCACCGCCTAAATACGCCAGTGCGACCCATTGATAACTTTTCCCAGCGAGCCAGCCAAATACAGGTTGCAACTGAATTTGACTTAATGGTTGTGACAAGCGCAATTGCGTTTTTATCACATCCAACGGCGTGGCACGGCTTAAAGCATCAAAATGGGCAGGTGGCTGTTCAAAAAAAATTAACTGCCACGTTTCGCTTAAGCTTAAGGCGGGTGCATCAAAAGCCAACCAAGCGGTCATCGGTTGTGGAAACGAAATCAGCAAAAATACATAGCCAACCATCGCAGGATTAAACAAGTTATAGCCTAAGCCGCCATAAACGTGTTTACCGACCCCTAAGGCAAACAGTGTTCCGATAACAATCAGCCACCACGGGGCTAAAAGGGGAATGGATAATGCCAATAATACCGCAGTGATAACCGCACTAAAATCCCCAAGACCTTGTTTAATAGACCGTTTCCGTAGTGTAAAAACACTGGCTTCTGCGAGCAGGGCGGTTAAGCTTGCCAAGCTCAGTTGAATTAAAATACCCACGCCGAAACAGAGTAAACTCATAAGGATTGCGGGGAATAACGCCCACAGCACGGGCAGCATTTGCTGGGCGACCGTGTGCGGTGATGTTAAATGTGGGGCAACGGTGGTGGAAAATTTCATGCAGGCAATAGAATTAGCAAAATAGCTTAGACTACGTTAAAACAATACCTTTGCCAAATTAATAAAAATGAGCTTTTAGCGAAAGAACGAAGTTGAGCAGAAAGGGTAAAATGCACGGAGTCTGACGGATTAATGCGGGTGGTGGTTATAGAGGGTGCGGATTTTAATGATTTTCTGGTGGTTGGCTGTTCATCCTGATACGGTTGTTTAATTGTGGATTATTGTGAGGCGAAAACATGAATAAAAAATCTATACTGGTTTTGTTGCAATGTTATGGTGATGCACTTTCTAAATTAGGGAGATGGGTATGGTAAGTTTGAAAGAACAATTTGCAAAGAAGAAACTGCAAAAAAAACTTAAGCAAGCTAGTTTTGAAGAGTTATTTAGTTTGGGCTACAGTTATTTAAGAGAAAATAAATTTGATGAATCTATAAATATTTTTACACGAGCAATTCAGGTAAATTCTAATTCTTTTGCTAGTTATAATAATCGTGGTGGATGTTATTTTCAATTAAAAAAATATGATTTTGCCTTAGCAGATTTCAATAAAGCGATTGAGTTAAGCCCTAATTATGTAGATGCCTATATTAACCGTAGTAGCTGTTATTCTACACAAGGAAGTTATGAAATGGCTTTAGCTGATTACAGCAAAATCATTCAGCTAAATCCTGATGATGCAGAATCTTATAAACAACGTGGCTTGTGTTACATACTACAAGATAAGCATGATTTAGCTTTAGATGATCTCAATAAAGCAATTCAACTAAATTTTAATTTAGTAGATTATATGTTTTATAAAAGTCGTGGTTTATGTTATTCAAAACTGAAAAAATATGAATCTGCTTTAGATGATTTTAATAAAGCAATAGAATTAGAGCCTTATAGCGTTGGTGGTTATGTTAATCGCGGGATACATTATTTAGATTTTAAAATATATGACCTTGCTTTGAAAGATTTTAATGAAGCGATTAGACTAAATTGTAATGAAGCTGCTGGTTATCTTAACAGAGGTCTATGCTATTTTAAATTAACAAATGATGATCTGTATAAAATTGCTTTACAAGACTATAATAAAGCTACTAAATTGAATCCCAATATATTTGAAAGTTATTATAATATTGGTTTATGTTATTTAAAAATTAGAGAATATAAAAAATCTTTAGAATATTTTGATAAAGCTATTGTTTTAAATCCTAATGATTATGAAAGTTATCATGATCGAGGTTTATGTCATTTTCAATTAAAAAACTATGATTTTGCTTTAACTGATTTTAAAAAAACGATAGCTTTAAAAAGCGACTATTTTGAAACATACAATGATATAGGAAACTGTTATTATCAATTAAAAGAATATAACGCCGCACTGGAAAACTACAATAAAACAATTAAATTAACTCCTAATTATGCTAAAGCATACCATAACTGTGCTTTTTATTATGCTAAACAAGAAAATTACGAACTAGCTATAAATAATTTAATTAATGCTATTAAATTTTATGAATCAAAAAACAGTAAAAAACATTGCAGTTTATTCATAAGTGATATTTTTGTTATTTTAAAAAAATACGATGACGCTAGAAAATATGTAGAACAAGCTTTTAATTATGATTTAAACGATACAGAAGAAATAAAGTTTAAAGCTGTTTACTTAAAAAATATCAACCAGACAGAGGAATTAGATAAAAAAAATGTGTTGCTTGAAGAAAAAAACAAACAGCTTGAGTTAGAAATTCAAGAAAAAGAAAAAGCATATAAAATAGCGCACGAAAAAGAAAAAGAAATGCTGTCTTTTTTTACACATACTCTGCGCAATGCTTTCGCTACCGCCCCTGAATCCTTAAGACAAGCCATTCGAGTATTCGGCAGCGCAGACTACGAAAAAAATCAAAAACACTACGAAGCCATTAACGAAATCACCGCGCTTTTCTCCACCTTCACCTTAACTGATTGTTTAATAGACACTCTTAAACAATCCATTTATGATACCGAAGAATTTAAACGCGCTTGGCAACAAGACAACACCGGCGATGCAACTCCCGAATGGTTTATCGCCGCCGCCTTGCGCCAATCACTCAATCGCATCATCTTTATGGAAGATGCCACAGGCTTACGCAAACTCATCAACAATCAAGGCGAATTAATCAAACCCACCCGCAAAGCCTTTATTGAACAGGTTTTGCCGTTGGATACCAATCAACGTGATGTCGAAAAATTCTACCACTGGCTGCAATCCATGACCGTGCTTGAGGTCAACCTCGAAAAAAGTGCCGTACAATTTGGCTCAAATCAAATTAAATTCTCATTAATGTTTGCCATTAGCTCAGAATTAATCCTTAATGCCTTAAAATACTGGAGCGGCACAGGAAAAATTCAAATTGCTTGGCATATAGAAACCGAATTCTATATTTTCAGCGTCAAAAATGCCTGTAAAGCCAATGCCAGTAGCCAATTAGCTGGTACGCATAAAGGGCTTGCTTTTATTAATCGCTTGATTGAATTATTAGGCGAACAAGCGCAATTTAATTACACGGCAAATGAACACACATTTACCGCAGAATTAAAACTCCATAAAACCTTATTAGAAGGCGAATAACATGAATATACTTTGGATTGAAGACTTTGGTGGTTTACAAGCAGGAAAAAATATTTTAAATCAAATGTTTGGTGAATTATTAAGTTTTGAGGCGTGGGATAATGATTTATTTAGCCTGAAAACAAAGCCAGCCGATTTAAACGAATTTTGCACACAACAAAAAAGCCTGCATACGATTTATTTGTGCCGTAATTATTTTGATTATGCGGAATTTAAAGAAAATAACGCCATTCTCAATGAAATTGATGCCATTATTATTGACGTTCGTTTAGATAATGGCGAACACGTTGATTTAGATAAAAATATTCCAGAATCTTACACCGATAAAAGCAAATTTCATGAAAATGGCGGCTTTTATATTTTCAATGATTTAATTCATTCAGGTGTACCTTCTGAAAGAATGTGTTTTATGACGGGTGAAAAAAATTCAATTGATGATTTTAAGGAAAAATGTAGTTCAATTTACATTCCTGAAGTGAAAGCTTTTGAGAAAAAAGATCCTGAATATGAGAAATTAAGGGGTTGGATTAAAAATCAAGAGTCTGATTATGTAAAGTTAAGACGTGGAATTATTGAAGCTTGCCAATATGTCAAAACATTGACAAATAATGAATTACCTTTTAATAAAGTGATTAATAAACCGGATAAAAAATTTGATTTTGCAGATATAGTCGATTATATCAACGTACTGGAAAGTTTTTTACCTTTACAAGAACCAACTGATAAATTCACACTGTACAAACTTTTTATCAGAACACTAACTCACGAATGGGAAGCCACTAACCCAAAGCAATTTACTGGCGAACACGATGAGTTCTACGCTTTTTCTTCTATTATGAAAATAACGCGCAATTGGATAGCTCATAACTCAACCGCTATTTTTAATCATTTAAATGAACAAGATGTTGCTTACTTGTTTATTTGCAATATGCGGGCAATCTTTAATCTAGGTCATAAAGTAAAAAATTATGAAGAAATTTTATTTCCATTATTTAGTTATACTGGAGTAGATTTTGACATGAATAAAATTCCTTTCGTTGAAAACTATATTAAATTATTTAATGAGCTTTCAAAAAATAAAGAACACAATCATGTTGATGAAATATTAAATGCTTTGCAAAATGACAAGCAAAAAATAAATGATAAAGGCAGTGAATTTTTTATCATTGGGCTTTATCAATTATTTTGGTTCTTAACCTCTTCAGAGGAAAATACTATTAATCATGTAGCTCAAGAAAATAGCTCAACTCAAAATCAAGTTATTATATCACGAGATTATTCGTTTAAAACGTTTAATTATCAGAAAACCGAGTTTTTAAAAAGCTTTTCACAGCACATTTATAGCCGTAGTTTTCCTGTTGCAAACTAACGACAATATTTTGCATCATCAATATTATCAGTTGTTGGACTTAAGAAAGCAGCATGATTTTTAGCGATGGTATTGCTAAAATCACAGCACTTAAAACTAGGCAAGCGAGTATCTGAGCATGAAGAATTCCATTGCATTTTTAGCGGTCGCGTTGTGTGCTTGGGGCTGGCTTTTGCAAACCTGGCTTGCTACGGCGGTGTTATTGCTCAGTATTGCGATAAGTCAACTGAGCCAGTGGCGGTGGCAAATTACCCAACAACAGTTTCATCGTTGGGGCGATTTGACGATGCTATTAATCATTGGGTTGCTGCTGTACGGCTATCAACATCAACAAGACGGGCTACCGATTTTCAGGGTATTAAAATGGTTGCCGCTGTTGTTCGCGCCCGTGTTATTGACGCAATTATTCAGCAGCCAACAGCAAATTCCGCTGGGAACGTTGTTTTATTCTTTTCGCCGTCGCCTACAACCTGCCACAACCCTTGATTTTATCCTGCCCTATACAGGCTTAGTGCTGCTCAGTGCGGGTGCGGCAAATGTGCAGGATAACCGTTATTTTGTCATCGTGAGTGGGCTGTTTAGCCTGATTTTATGGCGATACAAACCTCGGCAAAGTGCCACTATCGCTTGCTGGTTGCTGATAAGTATTGCGTTTATCGGCAGTTATTATGGGCAGCAGCAGTTAAGGCAGTTGCAAACTATCGTGGAAGAAAAAGCGATTGCCTGGTTGAGCGAACGCGATAATGATTTTTTTAAAACCCAAACCTCGATTGGCGATATTGGTGCTTTAAAATTGTCCGATAAAATCATTTTGCGGGTGCAGTCCAACGCCCCTTTGCGCTTGTTACAAGCCAGTTATGACCGTTATTTAGGACAAAGTTGGCTGGCTTCACAAGCGACTTTTCAGGCTAAAAAATCAAATTCCTCAATAACATCCGCAAAATGGCAACATATCACACTGCTGCAAACGTTTCAGCACAAAAATGAATTGCTTGCGTTGCCAATGGGCAAGGTTGAAATTAAAGGCTTAGAAGGGGCGGTGTTACAATACAACGGCTTAGGGACGGTTAAAATCAGTGAACCGCCACCGTTTGCCGCTTATCAAGTGGCGTTTACAGGGCAAAAAACCGACCCGCCCAGTCCTTTTGATGTGCAGATTCCCAAGCGTCATGCGGATTGGCTAAAAACCATGACCACACAATTGCGGTTGGCACAGCATTCGCCTGAAGAGATAGCGACTAAAATTCAAGCCCATTTTCAACAGCATTTTCGCTACAGTTTGTATCTTGGTACAGAAACCGACAGCGATAGCGCGTTGCGGGATTTTATCCTGCGCCGCAAAGCAGGGCATTGTGAATATTTTGCGGTGGCAAGTGTGTTTTTATTGCGGCAAATGGGGATTCCCGCCCGATTAGCCAATGGCTATGTGGTGGAAGAATATGATGCGCGGCAAGGTTTATATCTGGTGCGACAACGCCATGCTCATGCGTGGGCAATTGCGTATATTAATGGGAACTGGCGTGAGGTTGATTCAACGCCCGCGCAATGGTTGGCATTGGAAAATGCCGAACAACCGTGGTTTAGCAGGGTGCAGGATTTTTTTTCCAATCTTAGTTTTCACTTTGACCAATGGCGATTACAGCAAAATCAACAGCAACAAACGCTGTATTGGTTAAGCGCGGCTTTGCTGTTGGCAATTTATATCGGCTGGCGAATTTATTCGGCTAAAGCGCAACTATTACGTCAGAAAATTTTAAAAACAACTTCGCCTGCTACGGTCTGTTTGGGGCAGAGTTCCGAATTTTATAACATCATTCGATACTTAGAAAACACAGCGTTAGCCAAAC